>Ga0182021_10001275_pt1 | contig 28616 bp, 23 predicted proteins | sample 612E3MmetaG_FD_120493 | JGI IMG/M metagenome (GOLD analysis project Ga0182021, IMG submission 120493) | Permafrost microbial communities from Stordalen Mire, Sweden - 612E3M metaG (Illumina Assembly) | ecosystem: Environmental > Terrestrial > Soil > Wetlands > Permafrost | place: Sweden...
AGGGGCCGATAAACCGTGCGCCGCTCAAGGCGGCAGCAAATACCGCTTCCCCCTTTAGAAAAGGGGGACTGAGGGGGATTTGAAAATGCTGAGGTATATCTCATCTTCCGCAAAATCCCCCCTCACCCCCCTTTGTCAAAGGGGGGAATATCCGCAGTTCCAATCAACCGCCATTTGCATGACCGCCGCATAGGTCAAACCTTGTTGAGTCCCCCCGGCATAGCCGGGGGGTTGCCTCACTGAGTTAAGTGACCTCCGGCAAAGCCGGAGGCTTATTGGGTGAGCGCCTCAAAGGCGCTGATAAAACCTTGAGCCGCCCAAGGCGGCATCGCCAACAGTTTCCCCCTTTGACAAAGGGGGAGTAAGGGGGATTTAAAATCGTGGCACATCATCTTCCCTCAAATCCCCCCTAGCCCCCTTTTACAAAGTGGGGAACTTCCGCAACACCTTCTCAATTTCGCATGACCGCCGTATAGGTCAAACCTTGGTAGTCCCCCCGGCATAGCCGGGGGTTTACCTCACTGAATTAACAAGACCCAACGCAGTGGGACAACACCAATATTATGGCTTAGCCCGCTGCGCGCAGTTATATGATCATCTAGATTCCGGCCTTCGCCGGAATGACGGAGTAGAAGGGTTCGCATGTTGTCGCCAAATATGGAAACCACAGGAGTACTCGCCGTTGGCAAACGAAATATAGATTGAAATTTCTTCAAAGCCGCGACCGGTCGAATCGCAGGCCCTTGTCTGGTTTGCCTGCAAGAAACAGATAGGCCTTCCTCAGCCGGGTTGCGACCGGCTGCGGAAGCATGCTGTATAGGGCTATCACGCCGGCCACTCTTCCGCGCCAACCTTCCCCGTAGGCAAGCATGGACAGCAAATACGGCCACTGGTTGACCCCTAGCGCCTTGTAGTACAGGGCGATCTTGGCCACTCCCATGAACTCGCTGAATCTGCCCGGCTTGTTGCGGCCCATGTAGCTAACGACTTCATGAACAAATATTTGCCGCAACTTGCGATCTTTCAGAAAGCGACTCATCCGGAACCATGAACTGCACCATTCAAGATCGCCAAAGTAATAACCCGGTGTAGTGCTTGGCGTATGTGTCATCAAGTCCCTGTTCACGGAATAGGTCAACAACGGCCGCTGCTTGATGGAGCGGAGAATGGACACCAATTGCGGGTATGCATCGCTGATGCCCATGTATGCATGCGGCAGATTCGGTTTGATGATGTCGCGACGAATGATCGTTGCCGAAATCATGCTCAGGCTGGCAAAGAACATCTTCTCCTGCTCGACCAGTTCAGCCGCTTCCAGCAATCTGCCCCGGCTTTGCGGCGATACCAACCAGCCCAGGCGGATGATATCTGCCTTGCTGTCGTGCAGTACTGCTGTTAGCTCGCTGATGTCCTCCAAATGCCATGCGTCATCATCGCCGATGATCCATGAATATTCGGAACCCGATATCTCGACTGCCCGAAGAATATTGGCGTTGCCGCCAATATTGGTGATGTTTCGGTGATAGGAAAGATTCGGCCAGCGCGCTTGTGCCGATGCGACAACCGCCGCTGTTTCATCGGTCGATGCGTTATCCAGAACGTGCAATTTGATGAAGGTCAGACCGGAGTCGATGAATGCCGTCAACGTGCGCTGAAGCTCCGCGGACCGGTTATAGGTGATCAGTACCGGTTCAAGCTTCTGATTGTCCCAATTCACCAAGGCGTTCACAACACGTCGATCAGTCTCTGCAATTCCTGATTGGCGGCTGCAAGTTCCGCATAGGTCAAATCGTCGATTTTGCTCATCTCGAAGCCATTCGCAAGCATGATCAGAACCAGGCCTTCTCCCGTCCGCTTCTTGTCCATCTTCATGGCCGCAAACAGCGTGTCGGTATCAAGCTGGTTCCTGCCGGGTTTGGACACGAGTGCCGGAAGAAGTGCCTGATCATGTATCTGCTTGAACAGCTCAACGTTCAACAGACTACGGTTCTTGGCAACGATATTAGCAAACATCATTCCGATGACCACGGCCTGTCCGTGAGGAATGGCGAACTCGGAGGTTGACTCGACTGCATGCCCGAAACAATGGCCGTAGTTGAGCAAGTTACGCTTGCCTGTATCAAACTCGTCGTCCTGCATGTAGCTCAATTTGACGGCGAGGGATCTTTCAATTGCCGATAGCAAAGCTGCAGGATCTGCGCGATTGGCCAATGACGACAAGCTGGACATTAATTCGCGCGCCAATTTTTCCCCGCCCATCAGGTGCAACTTGATCACCTCACCCAATCCGCTGAAATAGTCTTCGTTCTTCAACGTGCCGGTAAATCGGGGACAGAGATATATCTGGTTGGGCGGAAAGAATGAGCCGATGAGGTTCTTGTAACTCTTGTAATTCAGCGAGGTCTTGCTGCCTATGCAGCTATCCGCCTGTGCCAGCAAAGTGGTCGGCACAAAGATCCAGTTGATGCCGCGGTACAGCGTCGATGCGGCAAATCCGGTAATGTCCTGGACGATCCCGCCGCCTATCGAAATCATCGTCATGTTCCGCTTCGCCGAGCGCGCCATCAGCGCATCATAGACTTCCATGACCGTAGCAAGATTTTTCCTGTCTTCCTCGATCGGCAGCACCATCACCAGTTCCGGATCCAGGTGGGAAAATTGGGTATCGCGATAGAGCGCCCAGACGTTGCTGTCGATCACGTAGAAACGATTCTGTATCTTTTCAAAGGCACCCATAAAATCATAAGTGTCGGAAAAATTCACATCGTAATCGCGAATCGCCGAATGTACCTTGATTACCGGCATACATATCCTCCATCAACCACCAATACCTGGCCTGTCATATAAGAATTCCTGCGGGAACACAGAAATGCCGCCATCTCCGCGATCTCCTCCGGTTCAGCCAGTCGCTCCAACGGTATGCTGCTGCTGATCTGTTTGATCTGTTCCGGCGAGTTATTCTGGCTGGTCAATTCGGTATTGACGTATCCGGGAGCGATTGCATTGACGAGAACGCCGTACTTCCCCAATTCAAGCGCCAACGTGCGGGTGACGCCGCTCATGGCCGACTTGCTTGCCGCGTAGGCAAGCCTTCGCTCCTTTGCCACCACGCTCCAGATTGAGCTGATATTGACGATCCTTCCATAGCGGTTGGCCTTCATCTTCTCCGCCACCAGTTTCGTCAGCAAGATCGGGGCGACCAGATTGACCTGTAGCATCTCGTTCAACCCGTCCTGCTCGATCTCGTCCAGCCCGGCCAAAATATTGATGCCGGCATTATTCACCAGGATATCGATCGGGCCGTTCACCGCGCCTATATAGCGCTCGATTGATGCGGTATCCGACATATCCATTTCAGCGCGAGAAGGGGCCAGCACGTTTGCCCCGGCTTCCCGGAAGACACGGGCAATAGCCGATCCGATCCCCCTGGACGCCCCCGTCACCAAAGCAGTTCGATTGTTCATTTATGCGCTCACATTCTTGTCAGATAAAACAGCCGGCTCCGATTTTCGGGACAGGCAGTAAAGAATATTCACTTCCATCCATCCCAGATCAAGTCGTTTTGTGCCAATACTAATTGCCCTTAACCCCGTTTCCCCCAACAGATTTCGCAGGGAAGATACCGTGAACTGATTTATATGTTCATGCATCACGGCATTCTCTTTAGGCCCAAGCAAGACGTTTCTCAAGGCTTTTTTGCAGGACTGAAAGAAAGGCAGGCTGACTTCGTCGGGCAGTTCTATATAAAGCAATGAGGATGGCGACATTACCGAAACCACCTCTTCCATCAATTCTTTTGGATAGGGCACATGCTCAAGAACATGCGCCAACAGAACCAGATCAAAGGTCTTGCCGCTCAGCTCTTGCCGGCTCAATTTTGTTACCCCGGCGATTATCGCATTGCCAGAAATGTCGTAACAATATTTCTCGCCCGTCATCTGCTCCGGAATGAACCGGCCGTCATTCCCCCCGTAGTCAAGCACCGAGACATCGCCGGGAACGTTATTCTTCTCCAGTAGCTGTTTGAGAAAATTACCCCTGTTCTTTATTTCCGTTGCGTTGTTGCCAATCAATTGATTGAATTCCCGCGTATAGCCCGGCTCATGTCTTTCGCGCTGCTGTTGATACTCCATTCCACGGTAATCGTCATATTGCCTGGACATCTCCAGGGCATCTGGCCGGACATTGAAAAACCTGAAATTGCATTTGATGCAATGCAATAACAGACATTCGGCCTCGCATGCATTCTGAAACATGCGATCGCGAACAAACGGCGCTATCGGGGCTGTGTATGCCGCAAAGCTTTCTCCTCCACAAACTGGACAGCGGTTCTCGATCTTCATATTTCTTTATTTAACAAAACTGCACACAGCAAATTGAATTTCATTCTTCGTGGATAACACGTTGTTTAAAGATGGGCCCATTTTACTGTGGTTACAGAAGAGAATATACCGTCGCGTTTATGAGTAATTGCATGTCGAAGAAGACTTTCTTGAGTATCGTAAGCGCATGGATGGCTACGGCAAAGCAAAAACTGGTATTGAGGCATCACAGAAGCCTTCCAATCAGTGCGCGCAGACGCTTCTAATGGATTATTCGGCTTTAGACTACGGGACGAATTACCAAGAACAGTCACCTTTTCAATCTGCATTGAATTGCCAATGTAATTTGGGCAATCGAGTAATTTGCTAACTCATGGATATTATTTACTCTATGACCCGAACAATTACCGACCAACTGACGATCAGGTTTTCTCTATTTCGCAGTTCGCCATTGCCAATCTTGGCATTTGGGTAGGAGGATATACACTGATTTTATTTTTGACGCTATTGCCAACCTTCCTTACCATGAAGTACGACAAGGCCTATCGCTATTATGTTAATATTATTTTACTACTCGTTTATATTCCTCTGAACTGAGATGCATTAGGTAGACAATATTCATACCTTGGGTCCAGCGTAGCAAAAATCCGGTGAATATCCACAGAAAGTGAAGATATGAAACACGATTGCAGATGAAAAACGGTTTTTTTGTTCAACAATCAGGTTTCGTCAACACAACTCCTGCTCAGTGCAGGTGGTTAATCTTCGGAGTTCCACTAAAAATGCCGGAGCTGCAGCATCGTGCAGGTATGTTGAGTGTGATCTTTGTAATTGGTCTTTATAATTCACTTTTTGCATTTAGTTTCTTCCCAGTTACTGAAGGATGGTTTTCAGCTTATGCCCACCTGATTCTTGATGGGAAAGTTCTATATCGCGATTTATATCTCTCAATTACGCCACTTTATCCGATGGCACTCTCTGCGATAGTCTGGATATTTGGTGAGTCATTTTTCATATTAAGAGTGATTGGTGTTTTCATCATCATTGGCATCTCCGTTCTTCTCTATTTAATTCTAGCAAAACGATTTACCCCTTCATCATCCATGCTTGCAACTATTACTGCGTGCATGTACTACCAGTCTCACATTACACACATTCAATATGATTTTATACATGTGGTAACCCTATTTATTCTTGCATCAACTTGGATGTTAGTTCAGGCAGGGAGCGAAACCAGTTCTGCCGAAGAAATATTATCTTGGAAACAGCCCATAGTTCGCCGTATGCTCTTGGCAGGTTTATTCGTAGCACTTGCATTTTTGACCAAACAAAGCAATGGCACAACTGCAGTTATTGCCACAACATTTGCCTGCATTTACATTGCAACCCCTTGGGGGCGTAATGGTTGGAAATTGGTTTTAGCTTTTGGCCTAGGTTGTTTTATACCTGTATTTCTCACCTTTATCTGGCTCTTTCATGAAAATTTACTGTCCGTATTCTGGGAGCAAATTTTCGGAGGAGCTCTTGCTGCAAAGGGGTCGTTAGATTCTGCCCTTTTCGGTTGGCTAAGCCGTCTATTAACACCAGCCTACATGATTCACCTGATCAATTTTAGCAAAGTGCTGGTTCTGATTATTGCGGCATCATTTGTTCTAAAAAAGGTATTTTCAACCATAGACAAACCGATATCGCTAGGAGCCGGTGAATTTATTCGCTTGGGTAGCCTAACCCTGATATGCATCATGGTAATCACATGTGCATATCTTGGTTCATCCGAGCTTGTCGCCACCCTCGGTAGAAATGGTGAGAGAACCTATGATTCAATTGCAACGGTTACAACTTTTCTTTCAGCGATACTGGTTGTATTTGGTGTAACGTGTGTTTTCGTGCCAAAAGTGAAAAGACTAATATCACCTACGATCGTTATACTCGGAGTTGCGTCAGCTGGCATGATATGGGGAAGTGGTACTTCTGGCGGATTAGAACCGATGGGCACATTCTCCGCACTTGCGCTTGTTTTGGTCTTATTACTTGATTCTAAACTTTTGCAGTATGCTGGCACCGCCGTTGCGTTTGTACTGGCAATTAGCTATATATTTCTTTTTGCAACCCAAAAATTCAATCACCCATATCAATGGTGGGGAGTATCAGAACCTAGTGTGCATGACGCAACATATTTATCCGCGCAGCCGATTGCCCGAGGTTTGTGGATATCAAAAAGCACATCTGAAACCATTGATGCCCTTTCAAATGCTCTTGAACAAGCTCCGCAGAAGGGTGATATTTTTGCATTCCCACATATCTCACAAATCTACCTGTTGGCCAATCGTTGGCCAAGTTCTAAAATTGTCGTTCCATGGTTCGATATGCTTCCCGACGCGCCATCGCGTGCAGAGGCACTGCGGTTACTAGCCACCCCCCCAGATACAATTGTCGACTTGAAATTGCCACAGTCTGTTTGGGTAGAACATGAGCGGTTTTTTCGTAAGGGAAATACTATGGGGCAAAGAGCAATTCAGAGTGCGATTGATGAATTGACGCTCAAACGCAAGCTATACAGGTTGACTGTATCTCGCGAGATATCGCCTGGAAGTGTTTTGGAGATATGGCAAAAGGTTAAGATATGACGTGCTTATAGTCGCTGATTTGAAAATAACTTACTCGGCTTCGTGCGGAGCACACTGATTAGTCTAATTTTCTTTTTCGTAGTGGGAATTAGCCCCCCACGTCAATAAATGAGTCTATATATAAATAAAACTAGGCTATTAGATTATCTAATACGGATTCAAGCTCCAATTTTTTTATTGGTCATCATTCTCTACGAGAGTGGTACTAGAGGGTTGTATTTTTTTGACTCTTCGATTGTATTCAATTACGGTTGGGAGGTTTATAGGCATAAGATATGGGGGGAAGACTTTTTTTCACCACTGTTGCCTCTAGTTGGCTATTTGGTTTCAGCTGGATTTAGAACTTTTGGGATAAGTTATTTATCTGCTGTATATGTAAATATATTAGTTGCAATTATTTTTTATTACTCAGTAAGCGCACTTATAGTTTCAGACAAGGTTACAAAAGTAACGCATGCTTTTATTTTTACATATTTGGTATTTGGTGCCTGGGGCATTCCCGCATACAACAATATTTCTGAAGCGTTAGTAATACTTCTGTTACTTCTAGCCCTTAGGGGTGGGGAATCTGCCGATAACAAAACAGATGTATTTTTAAAAGCTGCCTTGCTTTTCCTTCTAACGACAAACAAGCTATTTACCGGGTTTATCTGGACAGGATTATTGTGCTTGATTGAAATCGTACCTTTTTTTCCCCTCCGAAGTAAGTTTAGGTATTTCCTGGCGTTGCGCAATTCATCAGCCTATATTTTTATTGGATTAATTCTTCCATCCTTACTATTTGGCATAGAAAATATCGGCAGCTCACTCTATCTAGGCGCCAATTTACAAGCTCTCTTTAACAACTTTGTATCTTCACTGGCGCCTGCAAAATCCATTTTTTCAATCCCGGAAATTAATCTTGTTTGGATTACTTTATATTTTGCAATATTTTTCATTAGAAGTGCCAATAGATTATTTTTCGGCCATTATGTAATAGCGGCCGGCCTAATTGGCCATACATTGATGTACGTTTTTTCCGGCGACACAAGATCTATCGATCTTGCATTTATTGTTCTTGTAATTTTTATAATTGAAAAAAAATGCAGTGGCGAAAATGTTCTTCTTAGCAGCTCATCGCGCTACAGTAATGCATCGATTGCCACAATTATTTCCATCTGCATTTTTAGCTTTGTATATGGATATTATGGAATGAGGAAAGCACAAAATGAGCTGTCTGAGTATATTGATAGAAGCAATCTCAATCTAGTTAAGATTAATTCCGACGGTTCGTTTTTTAATGGTGTACGCGTTAATTTTGCCGATAGCGAAATGATCAAGGAAATTGATATGGTCCTTGCCGATCACAACGGTAAGAAAATATTTTTTGGCCCCGGACTGGAAATCCTTTACCCGGCAACCAAGAACGACCAGCCGGACAAGTGGCCAATATGGCTGCACAAAGGTGTTTCGTACAATATCAAAAGCGAGGAAAGGATGAAGGAAAGCTTTTCCAACAAGGCCTATGATTTACTCGTAGTCTCGAATTCAAGAATGAAAATGGGGTTTTTAGATTTCCTGGAAAAGGAGATTGGTCGAAATTACAAATTAATCTTTACTGGCAAATACATCTCTCTTTATGAGAGAAAAATAGATGAAGGAAGTGGGGGGGCGTCAATTCAGGCGGATGCTAGTGGATTAAAAAGTCGTCCATGAAAGGCTTAACAATTCACACGAATGCGATTTTATTTTGAAATCAAAAAAATAGTCGCCGCAGGGACGCAATAATACGAGGGCGGCGTCGCTGCGAACAAAGCAGCATTTGGCGAGTAACAATCCCCTTCAGCGAATAATATAGTTGTTTGTACTATTTAGCGATTCTAATACGATATCTTTCGGCATCCCAGTTCAACAAGTCAGCGATTTGACTATTATTGAGTGAGTTTAGTACGGTATGCCTATCTTGTCGCGATATAACATCGTAGTAGCAACGCAGCTGAACTTGCTTGGCAATACTAAATTCCGCTTGCATAAATACACCTACTCCGCGCACAAAAAACAACTCCGGCACATCTGCAATCCTGTCCATTTCCTTTTTAAAGTCTTCGACGCGGTCATATGTTCGGGCGGCCGGACCAAGAAATACAACATGATCAGGATAAAGCACCCAGTCAGTTTCAAGCCTGTCGAAAAGCGCAATATTCGTTGCCAGTTGTTGTACGTTAGTGTCAGGAACTGGTACATAGGATTTTCCACCAGCAAGATTAATATTTGTTGAGGGCAGTGGAGTATCTGCGATCGGGATCGGTGCAACCCTAAACATGTCAATCAATTTTCTAATTATGGCGTCGATTGTGCTCACATCTGCACCGCCGATTACAACGCCATGGTTTTGCAGCAAAACAACTTCTGCATCAGGTGTTTTTGAAAGCGCATCCCACACGGCTCTTGCCAATTCTGCCCCTGGCTTAAAATACGCGACATTCGCCCATCGAATTTTTGAATCCAGTAAATCTGGAAGCGTTTGCTCGTAACCGCGCCTTACCAAATGGGAAAGTATCTCAACCGCGTGCAGATGAAGTACAACTGGGTGTGGCATAAGTGCATGCAGGATTGTTTCTATTGAAGGCCTGAGATTAGATGTTGTCCGTAAGTTAGACGATAAATTGAATCTGCCCGCAGTGATCTCGTGTTTTAGAGGATTTAGATCAACAGGAACAAAAATGTCCTTTTTTTCCGCGTCGGAAAGCCAGGTACCGGATGCCTTGATCCAAAGTGTATCAGCCGCCTTCCATGAAACATTGCCGCCCGCACCTTGTACAAGAAGCGGATCACCACCAATAACGGAGCAATAATTCAAAACAGATTCTTTCATGGACTTCATTGAGTTCAAGAACTGGCTCCTAGCTGAACGAGGAGTTCGCGCAATTCCGAGAAGTTATTGAACAAAGCGTCCGGTTCGTTGAGGCCCTGGCCTATTACTACACCGTCATGCACTTTTTGCAAAGTAACCGCACCGATATTCTCGCGACCACCACTTATATCAGTCACCGGATTGTCACCGATCATCCAGACACAATCGCCCTGCGGTCTCATCTTTTCCATCGCTATCTGGAAGGGTGCATTGTGCGGTTTGTCAAAACCGGCTTCTTCGCTGGTAACGATGTAGTCAAAGTAGTGATCCAGCCCAAAATATACAACCTTGCGGAACTGGATCTGCGCTGTAAGATCGGTAACGATCGCTGTAGGGATACCCTGCAACCGCAAGTCATCCAGCAACTCCTTCACATCATCGAACAAAACCGCGTTACTTAAGAAAGTGCGCCAGTACGTCTGTTCAAAATCCAGGGCCAATAGCACCTGAGAGCCGAGACCGATAATCTCCAGCATGCGCTGCAGATATAGTAGCCGACTGTGTGAAGCCGCCGTATGTTTCAGTCTGGCTTTGACCTGATGTCGCGCTTCATTAAACGCCTTATCAAAAGCTTCAGGCTCGATGGAGAACGTGCTGGTCACCTTATCTCGGACAGCCTTCTGGGCTGCAGCATGCGCGGGGTCGTAGTGATAAAGCGTATTGTCTGTATCAAAAAGAATCGCGTCCGGGAGTCGTGTAAATTGTTCTGGCTTGAGTATTTTCATCAGATTAACCGCTTATTCAATGCTTGGTTGACGTGAGAAAGCGTAATGAGTTGCATAATGCCTTTAATGCCATCCTGCCACTCCGGGTGAATGTCCAAAAATTCCAGAACTCGTGGGAATAGCATCTTTGCCGCAAGCTCAATGTCCTCCGCCGAAGTTTCACCTTCAATGGTCAGCTCCACTTCCGCCCCTTCGTTCTTCATGCCCATGTCAACATGCAGACCACAAACCCCTACCAGTACTCTGGACAGAGAAAGCTCATTTAGTCCATTTCTGGACTGGACAAATAGCTTGTAGCGCAGTGGATGTTTTCCAGTGCCCGCATCTTCAAGCATACGGGGATGAATAGGTTGTAGAGACATGACCAAATCGGCATGTTCAGTCTGCGGACGAATAAATTGCACAGAATCGGGCTCGCGCTTCGTCAATGAGGAGACTACGTTTTCGGAACTCATCCCCCTTTTTTCAACATCACGTTGAATTTTCAAATGGCGCCTCAAGCCTTCATCAATATCCAAATAGATACTCAGATTGTAGCAATCACGAAGTAGTGGAAGATAAAGTGCGTGCAACCCACTAACAATGATGAAGTCGTTGCTCTTGATATGAAGTGGTCGGCTCTTTTTTCCCGTCTCATGATTGTAGTGGCGCGAAAGGATAGGTTTACCATCGGTCAGCGTGATCAAGTCGTTGGTAAAACTCTCGAGATCATTTGCCATAGGATTCAAATGTGTCATCACCTGCCATATAGGCTTCTGTCGATCCCAAAGATGATAATCGTCCCCGGACAGACGGGCGACAGAGTGGGCTCCGAATAGTCCTACCAGCGTATCGGCCAGTGTATCTTTCCCCGACCCGGAATCTCCGGCAATTCCGATAACGAAAGGCTTACGACTAAGCCTGAAATAGTCGTTAAAACTAACTGATTCACGCCATATCCGCAAAGCAAGGACGATACCTACCGCCGTTATTCCTGTGTGCAACATCGACCGTAAATGGCTATTCGCCATATCAACCGACAACAAATCTGGTGCAAATGATATGGTTCCTGCTGTAGCAGGCATCAACAATAAACTGCTTAATACATAAAGAGCGGAAAACAAACCCACAAGCGCAATTGCAATGCGTCCGCTCAGCGCCTGATAGGAAATAAGCAAAGGCATAATCCAAATGAACCACCCTGGAGATGCAGGCGTTAACAGAACTACAAGCATGAATGACATACCCAGCATGGCGTGAAACAATTCATAGTTAAGCCGCCGCACTCTCCATGCCGCATAGAGCATAACCAGATAAACCATGGGTACTACATAAATGAAAGTGGAGTTGCCGACGCTCAAAGCGAACTGGTATATCTTGCCCATTTCAGGATTGCTCAATAACATGTGCATACCTGAATCCGAGAATAGGAATGGCAAGCCGAACAGCAAACCGAATGACGCGCCCCCTGCTAAAAATGAAGGAAGCAATTGCCGCAATGCGCGATTGCGAACCAGGTAGATCAGAAAAAACGGTACAGCCAATATCATGCTCAACTTTGCTGACATGGCGGCAGCGCAAAATACACCCGCGTGAAAGAACTTCAATCTGCGTGAAAAGTGCAAAGCCAGCACCAACAACAGCACCGGAACAAGGTCATTCAGTCCGTACCAATACGTTGCCAGCAAGATGATCGGCGACAACCAGTAGATTACCAACAGTAGGCGGTCTCTACCTGGCAGCATCTTCCTGAGCGCCAGCAGCAGGACGAAATCTGCGACCAGTAAAGTTATGCCGTAACCTTGAAATACCGACAAACCTAGAAGCTTCATCAGCAACGTCATCGGCAAAAAGATCAGCCACATCACATAGCCGTAGGGGAAAGCTGCTGGTGCACCACCTTGCTGGATAAACGTACCCCAAGGGTCAAGGGTGAAATGCGCGGTTGTTACCTCCAAAAAAGGTGCGTACCACTGCAAAACCGCGAGGGGTACCACGATTGCGATAAAACCCAAACGGATAAATAGTCCTCCAAGAAAGAGCGGATGGAGCAGTAATTTCTTCATTCCGGGTACACCATTTCCCATAAGTCCGGGCGCTTAGTACATACTGCATCGGCCAGTATGTTGCGCTCTTTCAATAACGCTGCAAGTGCCGGTATCTCCAAATCTGCGCTCCTTCCTTGCAATTCTGGCGAAACCAGGCAAAGCTTAAAGCCTGCATCCTTCAGGCGTTTTGCATCCCCGTAGCTAAGCGGAAAATGAGTAAAGCAATCGACCCAAACCCAATCTACCTTGCCAGCCAAAGTCATGGCTGTCTCAACAGATTCGAATTCAGACACACGCACTGCACAACGACGTTCTCCAACCCTAGACCACTTGATAAGAAAAGGAAAGGATTGGTCAAGAAAGAAATAGTCCTTTATTCCTTTCAGTCTCATCAACTCAATCAACCGTGCTTCGAGTCCTTCTTCCTTTACGTTTAAGATTAGGGTGCCATGTCGGTAGTTGTCAGCCCAGATATCGAATGGCTCGCCTTCGATGAAGGGGTCGTGGTCGATGACAAGCTTATCTCCATAACTGCGTATATCAACTTCCACCCCGTATTTGGTCGGAGAAGCAAGCAACTCGTTCAGGGTGTTTCGACGATGTGCGATCAGTTTCATGTTCTTAGCGACCTTCTCAATTGCAGGCTAAATTCCACGGTACGGCGGATGAATTTTCGTTTGGCGGCCCAGTTTACGTTCCAATGCGAAACGCCATGTGCGCGTTCACCGAACAGCACTGGGAATCGATGCACCATCAACCCTGCCTGGCGCGCCTGATAATAGGCATATAGATCTAGGGAAAAATCGTGGGGGGGCTCGCGCCAAGACTCGAAAAATTTCCGCGAGAACATTGTCGGCTGTGCATTGATATCCCACATCGGCTTGCCAAGAAGCAAGGTCTCAAAGGTGCTCATTCCGACCGTGAAAGCAACATCACCCAATGGGCGACCATTGCGCCGGCCTTTCACAAAGATGTCCGGCCCGTGTTCTTCAAATATCTTGAGGCCGCATAGCGCATCTACAGGATCGGTTTGCATATCGGCATGCGTCCAACCCAATAAATCGCCAGACGCCGCCGCCAAACCTGCCAGTATGCCAAAACCATAACCCTGATTTTTCTCTACCTGTACGCTTCGGCAGCCTGGATAGGATGGGAGCAATTCGCACAATTTCGTTGAACTATCATCCGTCGATCCGTTGTCAACAAGCACAACCTCCACACCTGGTTGCACGACAAGTTTTTGGCAACGCTCCAGTAGTAGTGGAAGATTTGCGGCTTCGTTATAGCAAGGGATAACTAGAGAGAATTTCATATGGTTTTTTGCAGATACATCGCTGTCCTGAACACAAAGAATTTCATGCCAACAAAATTCAGTATTGCCGACACTCCTGTGGCCAGCAAAAAGGCAAGTTGAACTACAAACGCCAGACCAATCAGCTTGTCCAGCGCCAAAGCGTTGATATAGACATTCACAGCCAAAGTAGCCGTGTACAGTACGACAAATCGCCATGCGCTGCCTGCAGCGGCTGGCTTGTGCCCGAACGTCCAGAAGCGATTTGCGAAGTATGCGAACACGGTTCCAGTCAGAAACCCAACCGCTTTGGCCATATCTATATTTAGTAATTGCAAGAACACCAGACCGCGATAAGCGGTGAAATCAACTAATACCGTCAGGCTGCCGACAATCAGAAAAATGGATAATTCACGTTTGATCATGGCACTCTCTTCGGCAATGCCGGAATCATCGCCTGATATCGTTGTATCAAGAAGCGCGCAGCGTCATCAGATACTCGCGAATCTTTTTCAAGTCGATAAGGATGGCTTGCCCATTTATGAAAACATGACTGCCAATATTCAAATGTGCGCAAGTCATTAGGCGTTCCCCAAGAGAGGAAGCTATCTACCTCGAACAGGCGGCACCGTAGCCCGAGTTCGATGGCGTCGTTGATGCCTGAGTCGATATAAAACTCACCATTGACTCGACCATCCCTGGCGATAAGATGATTGACCACCGTGCGAAAATCCTCTGCCCGCTTGAACGTGAAGGTGCCGAGTACTATGGGATCGGTCGCCGGCGAACTGAGTGGCGTCTTGACCGAGATGCGGCGGATGCGGCCATTCTCCTCATCGATCCAGCCGAACATCTGTGGGTGTCGCACCGCATTTGCATGCCCTCGCACTCCCCATACAATAATGTCTACATCAGGTTCGCTCGCCAGCGCCGAAAAGGCGGCAACATCATATAGAGCGCCATTATCGCAAGCGCCGAAAGTGACTGGCCCCGGAACAACCTCCGCTGTGTCGCGCATCAGCGCGTTAAGGCCAATCAGGGCTGTGCAGGCCTGGCCTTCGGTCACGTTTGGTATCGTTTCAATGATTGCAGCAGGATAGACTTGCTTTAGCATGCCGGAAATCTCCTGATAGCCCGGCATATCGCTTCGCAACACAAAAGCATGTTCAACAGCGGGCGGGAGATCATTAACCGCCTGTATCACCATCGGTTTGCCAGAAACCGGGATCAGTGGTTTGGTGACTGCATAACCTTCAATCGTAAAACGTTGCCCCATGCCTGCCATCGGTAGGACCAGTGAACCCAGCGCCTTGTGCTTGGCCGTAAGTGGCTCAGCCATACGCCGGAATGCTGCAGACCAGCCATTGTATTCGGTGACGTCATCCGGCGTGCCCCATTGCATGAAATGCTGTAACGGATAAACGGCGATGTGGCACTGTTGCGCAAGCAACGGTTTGTAGGCGAGACTCACATAATATTCGCCACCTACATTGATCCCCTGTTCCATGGTTACGCGAAAGGCCTCACTCATGATTTTGCCGGAAGCGAAATAGTAAGTTCCACTAGATGCATATTCTTCCATGCGGTTGCTGGTATAGGGCTGTTTTTCCTGTATATCCTGAACCCATCCCTCTTTTTCGCGTATATAGGCATAATTAGTACTGCCCAAGGTATGAGGATGAAACCCTTTATACGCTGGGATGGCACCATCACATTTGGTTGCCACTATGTATTGTTTAAAGTACGACCAATCCCAAAAACAAGTGAAGTCACAGTAATTCACGATGACAGGACGTGCTGGATCAATCATATCCTCAATCTGGCGAACGGCGTGAATCGGGCCTAGCTTGTGCGGTGCAATACCCACGATACGGCCTGTTGGACAGTATTGCCTCAGGATATTTTCCATTTCGTAGTTTGGCTCTGCCAAATGATCGCTGTTGCAAATAAATATGAAATCACACTCACCGGGAAACATGTCAATCACATGCGCAATGATTGGTTTGCCATCAATCTCTATTAACGGCTTTGGTACCTGATAACCTGCGCGGCGAAAGCGCTCACCGAAACCGGACATCGGAATTACAATCTGCATATTCATATTGCTTATCTAAGAAATTGCGAAGCTGGTGCTTTGCATGTTCTACAACGTAATCGCGGGTTCAAATATGAAGTGCAACGCCTAATTTGAAGAATACCTGACTTAGTGCGGAATCCAAGTCTCTTTCTGCGTCGGTCGTTCAATCTCTCCATTGCCGTATCGATCTCATTTCTTTATTAACGCTGCCTGAAGGAAAAACGCCGATGCAGAATATAGCTCGCCACCACTGTAACAATAACGAGCAAAGCCTGCGCTATAAGCGGGTGCATTCCTGCGCCTTCAATTAAAATTGGCAGCGCAATAAGATTAAATATGAAGGCGCCCAGATAGACCATATTAAATCTGAAGAAGTCGCCCCACGCGTCACCTTTTTTGCGGAATACCAAAATTCGATAAGCAAAAAATGCATTTGTAACGGATATTATGTGGCTGAGGACAAGCACGCCAATGTAATGAATCTGCTCTCCCCATAACAACCATAGCGCCGCAAAAACGGCATATCCAATAACTGTGTTATATCCACCAATAATCAGGTAGCGAATTTTGTCGTTAAGCCAAGCCTTTCGAATCATCGAAACCTTTCTTTTGGCTAACCACGAAATTCGGCCGCTGTTTCACTTCCTCATATATGAGCCCAATGTATTCGCTAACAATGCCCAGCATGGTAAACATGATGCCAAACATCAGCAGCATGACCGTCATGATCGTGCCATAACCGTCAAATGGCACACTCCAAAAAGTTGCCTTGATTACAGTCCACGCCAACAGGAAGAATGACAACGTCGAAACAGCGATGCCAGTCAGCGTTATTATTTTCAGCGGCACGTATGAATGGGCAAAAATCCCCTTCAATGCCAATTCGATGACTTTGAGTGTATGCGCTCCGGATGAGCCGGCGAAGCGCTCGGCCCTTTCATGCTTTACGCCGATTGATTTGAAGCCAACCCAGGCGAACAGACCGCGTACAAACCGGTTGCGTTCGTGAATCGAGTTGATGGTTTGGTAGACTTTTCTGTCTACCAAGCGAAAATCGCTGACATTCTTCGGGATCATGCCGCCCGTCAGGGCATTGGCGACTTTGTAAAACAATTGGGAGTTGAATCTCCTCAGCGCGCTCGTTCCATTGCGCTTGCAGACTATTCCATACACATTCTCATAGCCTTCTTCCCATTTCTTGATGAACTCGGTGATCAGTTCGGGAGGATCTTGCAGGTCTGCCGTCATAATGACGGCGGCATCTCCGGATGCATAGTTAAGGCCTGCAGTTACGCCTCCATCCATGCGAAAATTTCTCGCCAATTGCAGTATCTTGAAACGGTCATCCTGCTGATGTACTGCCAACAGTTTTTCGTACGTATTGTCCTGCGACCCGTTTTCAACAATGATCGCCTCGAATGCATAATCCGGGTTGGCGGCAAAGACACCTTTTAATCGTTTTGACAATTCATCAATATTGTCCTGCTCGTTGAATGCCGGTATAACGATTGAAATTAGCTTTTTCATATTTGCATGCCTGCTGATAGTAGGTTGGAGGTCAGAGCAATAAGAAATCGGTTTTTCTCGACACAAATTGTGTTGAGAACCAATTTCCAAATACCCGCAGCTCAATGTGTAACATTAGCGCAAAGCAACTAAACAAACACCGATTAAGTCTGTTTTCCTCCCTCTCCCAGCGGGAGAGGGGACTTGTTTGGCGTTACCCTAAGAGTTCTTGTTCTCGCCATTGAAGAATGTAATTACATCAATCAAAGGTGAGCTGACTCGTATTTTTCTTGCCTCCTCCGTAATACTTTATTAGTCCCTCCTATCAAGATCCCAAGCACGCAGAAAAGCTGCATGTACTCTGGTTCACTGCTATTTATTGCTATCCCACGGTTCTATGGCCATGTTTTCCAAAAATTCAGCTCGATCAAGAAAGGGAAACATGTCTTCCAGAGGTTTGGATACCATGGTTCCATCCGACCTTACCTCGGATGCCAGTTTTGGATACAGAGGCTGATCCGGCGACATCATGATTTCGCATAAGGCCGGACCGGAAACAGCCAATGTTTCGCGTATCTTCTCCTGCAATTCCTGGTGATTTGCAGCTTTGTTTGAAGGAATGCCATAAGCCGCGCAGATCTTTTGTATATCCGGGAAAGTCACGCCGCTGGTCGGGTCAGCCGCGATGTATTCACCGGGAAAATAGGCATCCTGTGTAAGGCGAATGGAGGTGTAACCATTGTTATTCAACATGAAAATCTTGATCGGCAGCTTGTGGTGAACGATGGTTTGCAGTTCCTGCAAATTCATCTGGATGCTGCCGTCGCCTGCAATGCAGATCACCCGTTTCCGTTCGTTGGCGAAGCATGCGCCAATAGCGGCAGGCAGGTCGTAACCCATGGAGGCACACCCGGAATTGGTAAACAGGCGTTGCCCTTTCTTGAGCTTTGCCGCCTGAAAGGTGCAGGTATTTGCCGCGCCATTGGCGAGCACGAAGACATCATCGGCTGACGATTCTCTGGTAAGCGTATCCGCAAGATGGAAGGAATTGACGAAGTCTTTCTGTGCGCGCCATTCCTCTGTCACACTTGGATAGCGGCGGCGGCGCTCCCGGCACCACTCGATCCATTCATTTTTACGCGGTAAAGGATTTCCGCGCAGTAGGCGTGCCATTTCTTCCAGCAGGATTTTGGCATCGCAGTGGACGGGCATGTCGGGATAGATGGTTGGCTTTTTCAGCTCTGCCGAATCAACGTCCACAACGATTCGATATGCCTCGCGCGCAAAGGCTTTGAACAAATAGGAGACGGTTCTGACACCAAGTCTTGCGCCTATCGCCAGCAGTACATCCGAGTTTTGAACGATAAAGTTGCTGGACCGGTCACCGGTGACACTCGGCCGACCGAAGAACAACTCGTGATCCGAATGTATGACGTCGTTGCCGCCCATCGCTGTTTGCACGGGGACACCCAGCAGGTCGACAACCTCGTGAAAAACTTCCATAGCGCCGGCAAGACGTATGCCGTTGCCTGCCAGAAGTACCGGGCGCTTGGCGGCCCGAAGCCGTTCGATAATGCTCGCCGCCTGCGCTTTGACGATTTCGGGATCGAAACATATCCGGTCTTCCGCCTGGCTATAGGGAAGAAGCTCATCTTCCTCGACCATCGCTGCCTGCACGTCCAGCGGAATATCCAGCCAAACCGGGCCGGGCCGCCCGTTGCGGGCAAGATACAGCGCCTTCTCGAAATGATAACGGATGCTGTTCGGGTCTTTTACCATCACCGCATATTTGGTGATCGATTTGACGATGGCAATGATGTTGGCTTCCTGATCACCAAGCTGGCGCAACGGCAAGCCGGTACTCTCAACCGTCGTACCATATTTGATCTGTCCGGAGATGAACATGCCGGGGATGGAGTCCAGCCACAACCCCAATACGCCTGTCAGGGTGTTGGTACCTCCGGGACCGCTGGTAACCACTGCCACGCCTATATTGCCTGTCACTCGGGCGTATCCCTCCACGGCAATTGCACAGGCCTGCTCATGGTGATTGCAAACGTATTCGAGATTCTTGTTCTTGCCGATGGCGTCATCAAGGTGCATGGCTCCGCCGCCGGAAATCATGAAGACGTGGCGCACGCCTGCCTCTGCAATACGTTTTGCCAAATAATCAGCTACTCTAATTTTCACACATGCTCCTTCCAGCCGTGCCAACGGGCCGTCTTTATAATGGCTTGTTCAAGTGTAACCGTCTGTGTCAGTCCCAATTCCGCTTTTGCCCGCTGGACTGACGGTACGTACCGTTTGGGAGAAACACCTGCTCGCGGGTTTTCCCGAACGGTTACGCCCTTACCGCCAAGTGTTCGATCTACCAGCGTTGCCAGTTCGCCGATACTAATGGCCTCTTCCGAGCCTATGTTGTATGGCGTGGATATTTTACCGTTCACAAGGACAGTCCACAGCCAGAATGTCAGGTCCGCGGCATATAAATATGAGCGGTATGGTGTTCCGTCGCCATTTACCTGAATCGTTTTTTTTGCCATTGCATCGCGGATGAAATTGCCGATAGCAAAATGGATGTCCAGCGGCAAATACGGTCCAACAAACGCAAAACAACGTGCCAGCTTGGTCTCTATGCCATGTTGCTTGGCATATAACGCACATAACAATTCGGCCGCACGTTTTCCTTCAGCATAGGCAGAACCTGCATTGGAGCAGTCAGGCCCGTTGTAATCCAATTCAGACCAATGCTGAATATGCGCCGGTTGCTCCCCGTATACCGCTCCGGAGCTGAGAAATAGAAATTTGTTTGCGCCCGATTGCACTGCGAAATCGAGTGTGTGGCGCGTACCTTCGACTATCGTGTCAAACATTTGCACGGGATCTTCCGCAAGCAGTTTGGCGCTGGCGTCGGTAGCGCCATGAATGACGATCGAAAATTTCCCTTCGGGAAAGACGAAGTTCCTGACATCTCCCGTAAGCAGGGTAATGCCGGAATGGCGTGCAATATGCGGTGCCTTGTTCGTAAAGGCTTGAACATCCCGGGTCAACACGACTGCTTGCATACCCAGGTTCAGGCGCTCATTCAACCAGACAAAACTTTCCAGAAACCAGGTGCCAATAAATCCTGTTCCACCGGTAACAAAAAAACGCGCACCTTTAAGCGAAGGCCATAGCGACGCTCCCCGCTCGAGAATGGCCTCCAGGTCTTCTTCTAATTTGTTGCGCTCAGCTACCAACCCGACACTCCGAAGAATGCCTCTATCTTTGTACACACGTACTCAAGCATCTCTTCTGTCAGACCTGGATATACACCGATCCAAAGGGTGTCGTTCATCACTTTGTCGGTATTGGTGAGTTCACCGCTGATACGATAAGTGCGCCCTTCAAAATATGGCTGGCGAGTGAGATTCCCCGCGAACAACAGGCGTGTACCAATCTTGTATTGGTCCAGATATTTCAGCAGCTCGACGCGGTTCACCCCTGCCGATGCACTGAGCGTAAGCGGAAACCCGAACCACGACGGTTCGCTATTTGCGGTGGCTTGCGGCAGAATCAGGAATTCTTCGCAGGATTTCAGGCGCTCTTTGAGGAATGCGAAATTGCGTTTGCGTGCTTCGATGAATTCCGGCAGCCGATCCATCTGCGCCAGCGCACAGGCGGCCTGCATATCGGTAATCTTGAGGTTGTAGCCCAGATGCGAATACGTGTACTTATGATCATAGCCTTCGGGCAACGATCCCAGCTTCCAGCCGAAGCGCTTGCCGCAGGTGTTATCACACCCCGGAGCGCAATAGCAATCGCGGCCCCAGTCGCGGAAGGATTCAATGATGGTGCGCAACTCGCGGTCTTTGGTGAACACCATGCCGCCTTCGCCCATGGTGATGTGGTGTGCGGGGTAAAAACTACAGGTGGCGATGTGGCCAAAGGTACCGACGTGCTGACCTTTGTAACGCGAACCGAGCGCATCGCAACAATCCTCGATGACCCAGAGATTGTGTTTCCCGGCCACCGCCATGACCGCATCCAGATCAAAAGGGTTGCCCAGCGTGTGCGCCACCATGATGGCCTTTGTCTTTGAGCTGATTGCCGCTTCAATCTTGGTCGGGTCGATATTGTAGGTGGGAATATCCACATCCACAAAGACAGGCACCATGCCGTTCTGCAACATGGGGTTCACCGTAGTGGGGAAACCCGCCGCAACGGTGATGACTTCATCGCCCGGCTTCAATGCGCGCGCACCCAATTTGTGCGAAGTGAGTGCGGTAAATGCCAGCAGGTTTGCCGATGAGCCAGAGGTTGTGGTGAGCGCATAGGGGACACCGACAAAATCGGCGAAACGCTTTTCGAATGCCTCATTGAAACGCCCGGTAGTCAGCCAGCCATCCAGTGAAGCCTCGACCATGTTCTTGAGTTCGCTCGCACCGAGCACTTTACCGGAGGGTGGAACAACGCTGCTGCCCGCCTGAAACGGTTTCCCCGCAAAATGCAGCGCGCTGTATTGCTCGACCAACTCCAATATTTGTTGCTTTAAGTCTTCTTTACTCATGCCACTCTCTTTTTACGCTTCACATTCAGGGAATAATTGCTTGCGATTCACCTATCCGCCAATCGCGGTTGGCATGCATTTCGAACCGATCAAATTCCGCGATTTCTGATCGACTCTACAAACTCGGAATTACTAGTATATGGCGTATCAATTTTATCGATGGTCAAGGGAGTGTCTTTTGCACAATCGGCCAGCAGCCGGTGTCCATACTTGCCCAGCATGAGTTCGCGACAGGATATTTGGCCCTTCTGCAAAGGGATTGCGAGGTAAACGTCTTCCTCAGTCAACAACTGCCCCTGCTTCAGATCGTGTCTTACGTAAACGCCTCTTACATAAGAGTCGAGATATGCGATTTCCCGCGTCAAGGGTACTCTGCGCTGCTCCGAGGAATTCCCGCACATCTCGCACGCTTTATGCCAAGCCTTGAACCAGGCATCGATTTGGTCAGGCAGGGATGAGTATTGGGCAATCTCGAAACCGTCGTCGTTAATATCTATGTGCCTTTCAAAGGTGCGCGCGCCCTTGCCATAGGCAATCTTTATCGACGAGGTCCAATCATGATATTCGTGACAGGAATACCCGATTACATGATCGGGATATCTTTCCCGCAGGAAATCGATTTGATTCAACTCGGCTTCAGAGTCTTCATGGGGATACGCGGCAACACAATGATTCAGCGCCAATGGAATATTGCGATGCCCGAAAAACACGACCAGATCATCCAAATCTTTCTGCGACAACCCGCCGGTAGAAACGATAACCGGTCTGCGCGTTTTGGCAATTTTTTCAAGCAACATCCAGTCGTTATTGTCAGCGCTCGCAACCTTGATAATGGGCATATCAAACTCGACGCACCAGTCAACAGATTTTTCGTCGAAGGGCGTTGCCATTGGAATGCACCCGCTCTTGCGGATAGCCTCAACCAGAATAGCGAACTCTTCCTTTGTAAGCTTGGTGCTATTGAGTCGCTTTACATATCGTATGTCTTCCCTGTTGGTGAAATCCTTATGAATAAAATTCTCAAGGTCGCGAAATTGCAGTTTGATTGCCGTGCGGACATTATTAAACCGAATAATTTTTGAGTACTGCTGAATGATTCTCAAACCGCGGTTAACATCACCCTGATGATTGCTCGCCATCTCCAATACAAACAAATCATCAAATATATTGCTGTTGTTACTGCTCATTTAAGCTTCCCTTCTGTTTTTGGTTTCCCATCAAACCAACAATTTTGCACTTGTTGGCCAGCAGTGCCTCATGCCACGAAAATACTCCAGTAACTTTAGCTTGCATTCTTGCCACGGTCAAAACTTTGAATTTGCCCAAGGGAAAATTCCCGCATGTTTTGTTTCTCCCCATAGGCACGATGCCAATCGATAATCGCCCCCAATGCATGTTCAAGATGCCATTTTGGGTACCAATTCAGGCGTGCCTTTGCCTTGGAGCAATCCAGTTTCAGGTAATGCGCTTCGTGCGGATGATCTCCGCCATCTAGCGCCCAACTGGCTCCCTCGCCCCAGCTCCCGGTCAGTTTTTCCACGATCCATTGCACGGGTTGGGCATCTTCGTCGCTCGGCCCGAAGTTCCAGCCTTCGGCGTAAGTCGCGCCTTCTTCAACCAGCTTTTGCGCCAGCATCAGGTAGCCTGACAATGGCTCCAACACGTGTTGCCAGGGACGAATCGCATGCGGGTTGCGGATGTTAACCGGCTTGCCCTGGGTGATGGCGCGCATGATGTCCGGGATAAGGCGGTCATCCGCCCAATCCCCACCTCCAATGACATTCCCCGCCCTGCCGGTAGCGATGGCAACACCATGCGTTCTATATTTTTCCGCGTGAAAATACGAGTTGCGGTATGCAGAAGTCACCAACTCCGCACATCCTTTGCTACTGCTGTAGGGATCAAATCCTCCCATGGCCTCGTTCTCGCGGTAGCCCCATGCCCATTCACGATTCTCGTAGCACTTGTCGCTGGTCACGTTCACCACGGCTTTTACGCTGGGCGTGCTGCGCACCGCTTCGAGCAGATTCACCGTGCCCATCACGTTGGTGGAGTAGGTTTCCACGGGTTCAATATACGAATAGCGCACCAGTGGCTGCGCCGCCATGTGGATCACAATCTCCGGTTTATGCTCGGCAAACACTGCGCGCAGACGTTCCAGATCGCGAATGTCGCCAATGATACTTGTCATTCCCTTGCCAACCTGGGCGACTTCGAACAGGCTTGGATTGGTCGGCGGTGCGAGCGCATAGCCCACTACCTGTGCGCCCAGAGATTGCAGCCAGAGCGACAGCCAGCTTCCCTTGAAGCCGGTATGTCCGGTCATCAGAACGCGTTTGCCCTTCCAGAATGCCTGATTCATGACCAGACCTTCCACGGCGCTTTGCCGGTTTGCCACAGTTCTTCAAGATGTATCTTGTCGCGCAAGGTATCCATGGGCTGCCAGAAACCGTGATGATGATAAGCGGCGAGCTGGCCTTCTTCCGCCAATCGCTCCAGCGGATCGCGCTCCCAGAGTGTGTGATCGCCGGCAATGTAGTCGATGACTTCGGGCGACAGGACAAAGAATCCGCCATTGATCATGGCGCCGTCACCCTGCGGTTTCTCGCGGAAACTGTTGACCATGTTGCCCTTCATGTCCAGCGCACCGAAGCGTCCGGGCGGAATGGTCGCCGTCAGCGTGGCTTTGACCTTCTGCACCTTGTGGAAAGCGATAAGCTCGGTAATGTCTACGTTGCCGACTCCATCGCCATAGGTCAGGCAGAAGGCCTCTTCATGTTTGACGTAATCCGCCACACGCTTGAGACGACCTCCGGTCATAGTCTCGTCGCCGGTGTCTACCAGAGTCACTTTCCATGGTTCGGCGTAACGCTGATGTACTTCCATCTTGTTGTTTTCCATGTCGAAGGTTACATCCGACATGTGCAGGAAATAGTTGGCGAAATATTCCTTGATGACATATCCCTTGTAACCACAGCAGATCACAAACTCATTCACGCCATGCGCGGAATAGCCTTTCATGATGTGCCAGAGAATCGGTTTGCCCCCGATTTCCACCATGGGCTTGGGACGAACTGAAGTTTCTTCGCTGATCCTCGTACCCAATCCGCCTGCAAGAATGACTGCTTTCATTGACTATTCCTATCCAAAAAATCTGCATAAGCGAGTGAAATACCTCTGTCCAACTCGATTTTCGGCGCCCATCCTATCATTCGCAACTTCGAAACATCCATCACTTTGCGCATAGTGCCATCAGGTTTGCTGGTGTCAAAGGCGAGCGCACCCTTGAAACCAACGATTCCTGCTACCCGTTCGGCCAGTTCGCGAATCGTGAGATCTTCGCCGCAACCAATGTTGACCAAAGGAGGGGACTGAGGACTGAGGACTGAGTTAAATTCTTTGTCTGACAGATTCAACAAATAAATGCAGGCATCGGCCATGTCATCGCTATAAAGAAACTCGCGTCTGGGTGTTCCTGTTCCCCACACCACCGCTTCCTTGTCGTTTCGTTGCTTGGCCTCGTGCATCTTGCGAATCAATGCTGGAAGTACGTGGGAGTTGTTGAGATCGTAGTTATCGTTGGGCCCGTACAAATTGGTCGGCATGGCCGCCATATACCGGGTGCCATATTGGCGATTATATGACCAGCACATTTCAATGCCCGCGATTTTGGCCAGTGCATAGGGGCGATTGGTGGGTTCCAGCGGTCCGGTCAGCAAAAATTCTTCCCTCAACGGTTGCAGAGCTTGCTTGGGATAAATGCAGCTTGATCCCAGGAACAGCAGCCGGTTTACATTGTTCTGCCAGGCGCTATGAATGATGTTGGATTGGATGACGAGATTGTCATGGATGAATTCTGCAGGGTAGGTGTTGTTGGCATGAATACCACCCACTTTTGCGGCTGCCAGAATGACATATTCAGGTTTCTCTTTGACAAAAAAGGCGCGTACTGCAGCCTGGTCGCGCAGTTCAAGTTCGGCATGTGTACGCACTACCAGATTGTCATAACCCTTGGCCCTGAGACAGCGCACAAGGGCGGAACCGACTAGTCCCCGATGACCGGCAACATAAATTCTTGCGTCTTTATTCATGCTTACTCGTGGTTATTGAATGTGTGGTAGCCGTGCTTCTTCACCAACTCATCCTTCTCGGCATCTTTGAGGTCTTCACGCACCATTTCGCTGACCAGTTCATCGAAGGTAATTTTTGGCGTCCAGCCGAGTTTGTTCTTTGCCTTGCTTGCGTCGCCCAGCAGGGTTTCGACTTCGGTGGGGCGGAAGTAGCGCGGATCAACGGCCACGATGCATTTGCCTGCCGCATCAAAGCCCTTTTCTTCCACGCCTTGACCTTTCCAGGTGATGGTCATGCCCAGTTCTTTGGCAGCCGCATTTACAAAATCGCGCACGCTGTATTGCACACCGGTGGCAATGACAAAGTCTTCGGGCTTGTCCTGTTGCAGCATCAGCCATTGCATCTCGACATAATCCTTGGCATGCCCCCAGTCGCGCAACGAATCCATGTTGCCTAGATACAGGCATTCCTGCAGGCCAAGCTTGATGCGCGCGAGCGCTCGCGTGATCTTGCGGGTGACGAAAGTTTCGCCGCGTATTGGTGACTCGTGGTTAAACAGGATGCCGTTGCAGGCATAGATACCGTAAGCCTCGCGGTAATTGACGGTGATCCAATATGCATAGAGTTTGGCCACCGCATAGGGACTGCGCGGATAGAACGGCGTGGTTTCCTTTTGCGGGGTTTCCTGCACCAGTCCGAACAGTTCAGAGGTGGAAGCTTGGTAGAAGCGAGTCTTCTTGCTCATGCCGAGTATGCGTATGGCTTCCAGAATTCGCAGCGCTCCCAGCGCGTCGGAGTTCGCGGTGTATTCCGGTTCCTCGAACGAGACTGCGACGTGGCTCTGAGCCGCGAGGTTGTAAATTTCATCCGGTTGCACCTTCTGGATGATATGCGTCAGGCTGGAAGAGTCGGTCATATCGCCGTGATGCAAAAAGAACGGACTGCCTTTTTCATGTACGTCGTGGTACAGGTGGTCGATGCGTGCAGTATTGAACATGGAGCTGCGGCGCTTGATGCCATGCACCTCGTAGCCTTTGCCCAGCAGCAGTTCGGCGAGATAAGCCCCGTCCTGTCCGGTGATGCCTGTGATCAGTGCAACTTTTCTTTTGCTCATTTCATTTTCCTTATATATAGCTATCTGCCGTAGTTATCTTCATAACGTTGAATATCATCCTCACCCAGATATTCGCCGACTTGTATTTCAACGATGTGCAGAGGCTCTGTTCCCAAATTTTCCAGTCGATGTTTGGTGCCGATGGGAATATAGGTACTCTGGTTCTTGTACACGGTAATGACATCGTTACCGTTTGTGACCGTGGCTGTGCCGGAAACCACCACCCAATGCTCGGAGCGCTGTTTATGGCTTTGCAGGCTGAGCCTGGCGCCGGGTGCGACCTCAATGCGCTTAAGTTTGAAGCCTTCCGGGTCTTCTTCCAGTACGGTGTAGCTACCCCAAGGGCGATTCACCTTGGTGTGAAAGATGTGCTCGGTTGCTCCGCGTTGTTGCAGCGTATCCACCACTGCCCGCACATTCTGGGTCTGGTCGCTCTTCGCGATGAGCACGGCATCTGCAGTTTCGATCACACACAAATTCTCCAACCCGATGCCCGCAACCAGGCGTTTTTCTGCCCTGATCAGCGTATTCTTGCAATCTACCGCGATGACATTGCCGTGTAATGCATTGCCGTTGACATCTTTGGGCGAAATTTCATGTACCGCTTGCCAGCTGCCTACGTCGCTCCAGCCGATGTCGCAGGGAATAAGGGAAACACGATCCGATTTTTCCAATACGCCGTAGTCGATTGAGATGGAAGGCATCGCAGCAAAATGCTTTTCCACTGCGAGCTGGAAGTTAACTCCCGCCCGGCTTTCGGCAACGATGGTTTGTACAATCTGATACACCGCAGGCAAGTAGCGTTGCATCTCGGCCAGAATCACCGAGGCTCTCCACACGAACATACCCGAGTTCCAGAAATAATTGCCTTCCTGCAGAAAACGTTCGGCCGTGGCGTAATCGGGCTTCTCTGTAAACCGCTCCACTTCGTAAACACTGTGCCGGGAATCATTCGTTGCAGTTTTTCCTTTTGTCTTGATGTAGCCGAAGCCGGTATCGGGCCTGGTTGGCTGAATGCCAAAAGTAATCAGTTTGCTGTCCCGTGCTTCCCGAATGGCTATATCCAGAAGCGTACGGAAACATACTTCGTCCTTGATCACATGATCAGAAGGCAGCACCACCATCACGGGATCATCACCCTCCAGCATCAGATAAGCGGCAGCCAATGCAATGGCCGGTGCGGTGTTGCGTGCGACGGGTTCAAACAGTGTGCTGTATGCCAGTAGCGCGTGGTACGCCTCGCCCTTGGCATGCGATTCCTGCGTAACGACTAATACGTGCCCGGCCTTTATTGTCGGCGACAGGCGATCGATCGTAGTTTGCAGCAGCGAATCTTCCCCATCCAGCACCAAAAATTGCTTGGGCAGGTGTTGCCGCGACAAGGGCCAAAGGCGGCTGCCGCTACCTCCTGCCA
>Ga0182021_10001276_pt1 | contig 28609 bp, 30 predicted proteins | sample 612E3MmetaG_FD_120493 | JGI IMG/M metagenome (GOLD analysis project Ga0182021, IMG submission 120493) | Permafrost microbial communities from Stordalen Mire, Sweden - 612E3M metaG (Illumina Assembly) | ecosystem: Environmental > Terrestrial > Soil > Wetlands > Permafrost | place: Sweden...
AAGGTCCTTTTCACCACCGACAAAATTCAGCAAAGTTAATATAACATCTTGATAACCAATTATTCTCATTAGATATACTCCAAGCCAATTATATTTTTAGATTAGAGATCATATTGGGAAGTTTATCTTATTTTATGTGTTATATTCCTTATAATTTATTATATCCTTTTTTTAAGAATCGAGTAAAAGGAAACTGTTTCCCACATGAATTTATTATTCATGGACCGCGATTAGATACATTTATTTATTTAGAAAATAGTGTCATCTATTTATTCTTTAAATTTGGGAATATTAATTATTTGTTTTTAATTATGAGTTTGTATAAACAGTCCACATGGTCAAAGTTATGCTTGTATATGGAAGTAGATTCTGCTCATGAAATCAAATGCACTTCCAAATGTTATTTTTGGCTATAATCTTGTTATTAGTTCTTCTCTATTGAAGAGGGATCTGATTACATAGAATAGGATTATATCCAGAAGTATGAGAATAGCTGAATATATTAGTATCGTTGTTGTCGCTAGGCTGCTGACGCTGATCCTGCAATTACTAAAGCAAAGAAAAAAACAGAAAATAGCATTATTAATCTATTTCTTAACATAATACTAATTCACCCCCTATCATGTTTACAAAAAGCATTTTTTAAAACACATTTCTTTTAAATAAATCATTAGTAATTATAATTAAACATTATAAATAATTAACTTTTTTTAAAGTAATAATCAAAAAAAATCGCTCTTCAGCTTTTTCATGTGCATTTGCAAGCTATTTCAAGTGCTTTTTTCATCCAGTTAATTCCATTGATGAAAGTAAATTGAAAGAATTTGACGTACGTATTGAGGTTTTTCTTGGATACTCCGCGAAATTCGAAACATGTTTTAAGTATGGTCTGAGAAGTGAATGTCTGTTTCGGTGTTATTAACATGGTTTTCGCCTTTTGCATATTCTTTTTCCGAGTGATTAATTATATGATGTTCCATAACCATCGAATGTTCTTCTGAGTCGGTAAAGAATTAATGAATGAAATAGGAAACTTATTTAATAAAAACTCATCTAATAATTAACATATAACCAATATTTGTCCTTGATGTTCTGCCAAATTCCCCTCAGACGTTAAATTCTGCACTGAATGTGGGAATCCAGTTGAAAAAAGCCCACCTTTTACACTATTTTCTCCATATAATCCTGAAAGAAGTGGCGTTTTAAGATGACTAAAAATAATGTAGTTAGATTCATCGGTTCAATTAGTTATAATAAATTAGGTTCTTAATTATAATTATGATAAATATGCATTTTTTAAAAAAATTTTCAATTGAACCTTTTAATACTCATCTTTATGAGTTGGCCTTTCTTCACGAGTCATATTCTAATGAAAATGGCGTTACTGAATGTTATGAGAGATTAGAATTTTTAGGTGATGCTGTTCTGGATTTGGTGGTATCTGAATTTTTATATAAAATGGATTTCAACTTAACTGAAGGCGAATTAACTCGTATACGTTCTAATTATGTATGTAAAAAAGCACTTTATACGTATTCTATGGAATTGGGATTAGATGAATATGTAAAGTTAGGTTCCGGCCTAGAATTAAGTAATCGAGAAATTGATTCTGTTGTTAGTGATGTATTTGAATCTTTTATTGGAGCTATGTATTTGGATCAGGGCTTGGATATTGTGAAAGTATTCCTCTCTAAAACAGTCATACCTCATATAAAGAATAAAGACGTCTTTTTTTATGATTATAAATCTGAATTAAAACAATTATGTGATCATGAATGTCTTGATGTAATTTATGAGTTGATCAAAGAGGAAGGAGAACCACATAATAAAACATTCACCATGGTCGCTGTAATTAATGGTAAAAGTTGTGGAACTGGTAGGGGTGGCAGCAAAAAAGAAGCAGAGCAAAATGCAGCTAAATTAGCCCTAGATAAGCTTTAAATCTTTAAATTATCTTTTTTTAAATCATTGATTATTGGATAATAAGTAACACTCAATATTATTTATCATTCAACTTCAAATCTGAAAAGTTTAAATCCCGCGAGCGAACCCTGCGTACATGCGTGGTTAACTTGTTTAAAAGTGCTAAAAGAATATAATTAAAAGTTTAAGCTTTTCTTTGCTTAGGAATTACACTTTACAAAGTGTAATTTTTTTATGGATTATAAATTAGATTGACAGAAGAAATCAAGAATTTATATGGTGTATGAGAACCATTTTAAAAAATAAAACTTTTCCCTAATTTAGAAAAGCCACCCAAATGATTTAAAAATAAAGAAAAAAGGAAAAAAATTTAACTATTAACCCCCCTACAGTTATAGGTCCTATTTTTACATTTAAATAGTTAAATTATCCACTGTTGATAAAACTTCATTCATACGATTCTGCATGGTCTCAGGAGCATCATATGAGTAAGATTCATATATTATAGCTGGTGTTCCATTCTCTATAATAGGGATAGTCACATATTTGGGACTAGTAGGCTCTGGCGGATCATATGATACTAACCCTGGAACCTTAGCTATTATTTGATTCATTAATTCACTGCTTTTATTATCAGGCGTCGGTACATTAAGAAACCATCCTACAGCATAACCATCATTAGCCCCATAATTAGAGTGAATATCTACAGTTAAATTGTAACTATTATTTACAATATCTGGCACTACAAGTTGATTAGCCAGTAATTGCCCATTCATACGGCCTGTTTCAAAAACAAAAAGATCCCTTGTCACATTCACCCGGTAAACATAATAACAATATTTAGAGGATTTATTACAGTTTTCAATTGATTCCATCACCATATTATGAACTACATACTCTAAGGGATGCACTCCCACAATAACCGCAACCTTAACTGGAGAACTGGCATTCCCATAAGGGCCCATCTTTACCACGTTACCATAATCAGTGTTACCTAATAATTGATTAAATGGATTCAATTGTGGATCACCACGCTATAATGGCCTTTAAAATAGGAATAAATGTTTTTCCAAATTCGGTTAGTGAATATTCGACTCTTGGAGGAACTTCCGAGTATTACTATATTAATTTTCAAATTAAGAAACAGCTTATATATCACACCATCTAATATTCCATTTTTTCTTGGTGGGCTTCCTTTTCATTGCTAATACTTTTATTTTCATCCAACTATTTCCAATTTTTTTTTATTCATATCTTAAAGCTTCAATGGGACTGATACTTGTGGCTTTATATGCGGGTATTAATCCGCTGAGTGTTCCAATCACAATTACTACTAATGCAACCTGTATTAGTACATTAAGTGGAATTGTGAAGCTTAAGCTTGTTGAACCTAAAGCCATACCCAGCAAATTATAAGCAGGAATTATAAGTAATATACCTATTAATCCACCTATACTGCTTAGTATTAATGATTCATAGAGGATTAGGGATAATATTCTTTTTTTACTCGTTCCTATTGCCCTCATGGTACCGATTTCCTTAGTTTTCTCCTTAACTGACATCATCATCACATTCATAATCAAAACAGTGGAGACAATGAATATCATAGCAGTGATCATATCCATAAATACGTACATAGCCTGGAAATTATCATTAAATGTTTTCTGCGCATCACTCTGCGTGTAAATACCATAACTATTATTAAAGGAATTCTGCAAAGTACTCCGGGCATCCTGCAATGAAACATTATTATTAGGAGTTATAATCACAGTCGAAACTAATCCCGGTCTCTGCGCAAAACTCTGGACGAACGAGAGGGACCCGATTACACTACTATCCAATGTAGTGGGCATAATCTTACCCTGCTTACTTATCACCCCCATCACTTTAAACTGCTGATCATTAACTGTAAATGTATCACCTACCGTTACATTATATTTTTTAGCAGCTTCAGATCCAAGTATAACAGTATTATCACTCGCACCTACCAATGAATCTGAACCATTAACCTTCACTCCATTAATATAAGCTTGTTCTTTACCTGGCGTTAAACCAACAATCATAACCGGAGTGCTACCAACACTTGTAGAACCTGGCAGTGCATTCATTAACAATGCAGTGCTTTTATCTGGATTCACCACACTATTAGATAAAACCTGATCACTCGTATTCTCGGAGATAATGCTTGTAAGTGGAGGATAACCAGTATCAGTTTTTTCAAAATAAAGTTTCCCTGTTAAACTATTTACATCTCCTTTGAATCCTTCCTCCATCTGATAAGTGATAATATTCACCACGCCAATAAGCATGACACAGGTCATCACACCAATAATACACATGGCGGCGCGGCTTTTCTTCGCCTTAAAATCTTTAAATGCAATATCCAACATTATCTTTTATACTCCTGTCCAAGAAACCCTAAAACATTAGTAAAAAATTCTTCTCTTCCCCTTTTTCCTTAAGTCTTTATTTAAGAAAAGTTTTTTAATTGAATAAAATATTAGGGATAAATTATCAAAAAAATTGTGAATTAAAATTAGATATATAAATAAATATAATATAAAAACTATCTTTTTTCATATTTAATCAAGATATATTTGATTTCAATCCTTAAAAAAAAAATTTTTTAAAAAAAATCCCGGCTTTAATAGTAGGGGCTTTGAAAAAAAATGGATCTCGATAATAAATTGAATTATCATTAAAATGGATAAGGCCCAAAACCATACATCTTACCGGGCTAATGGTATACATTCCTCTTTATCAACTATAATTTCAATAAGGTAGGGTTTTCTTAAATTTAAAGCTTCTTTTACATTTTGAAAAACCTTTCCGGGTGAGTTAACACGTTTTGCATCAATGTAGTAAGATTCTGCTAGCTTTACAAAGTCGGGATTTTGGAGCTCCACTTCATAAGTATTCCCATAATAAATATTCTGCCATTGTTTTATAATTCCTAAAGAACTATTGTTAATGATGCATATTACAACGGGAAGATTTAATTGAGCGATAGTAGCTAGTTCTTGGGAAGTCATTTGGAATCCGCCGTCCCCTACTATGACTATTATATTTTTTTCTGGTTTGGCTAGTGATGCTCCGACTGCTGCGGGGATCCCGTAGCCCATGGGTGCGAATCCACCTGAAAATATGAATGATGATGATTTTTTTACTTTATGAAGTAGGGTAAGCCAGGTAGTATGGGATCCAGCATCATTAACTATTATGGAATCTTCTGCAGCATCCAGAATATCTTGGATAGCTGTTTGAGGTTTTATAGGAACATTATCATAATCTGTTTTTATTTTATGAATTGTAGAGTAAGTTGATAATTCTTTGAGCCATTCTTCATTTTTAAGTACCTTTAACTCGTTTAATGAGTCTATTAATGCTCCAACATCTTGTTGAATGTTTATATCGCCTTTAAGATTGTCTTCATCAAGGTTTACTTGGATTATTTTACAGTTTCCAATAAGTGCCCGGGTTCGCTCTGAGAGTCGGGTTCCCAGGGCTAATAGGACGTCTGAGTTTCCGCCTGCGAAATTTGATGCATCTGTACCCCTAGTACCCATCATTCCCAGGTAAAGTGGATGTTCATATGAATAAATTCCCATTGCATGGTAGGTGGTTGAGAAGGGGATTTTATGTTTTTCTGCGAAGTTTAAAACTTTATCAGTGGCATTTGACCAAATCACTCCGGCTCCAACTAGTATGACTGGTTTTTTAGCATTTTCGATAGCTTTTATTGCGGTGTTAACCCTGGTATTTAAATCTTTTAGGTTAGTTTTAGATGGGAATATGATTTTTTTGTGAATTAATGATTTATAAACTTGATCTTCTAATACATCTTTAGGGATGCTGAGGTGTACTGGTCCTGTTTTACCATGTTTAAGCATATTGATTGCTTCTTTTAATTTTAGAATTCCTTCTTCTGGATTTTCTATGTTAGAGCTTTTTAATGTTATGGGTTTGAATACTTTGCAGACTTCAATTTCTTGGAATACATTGCCGCCTTTAAGATCTGTGGGAGTGTCTCCTGTGATAACTAGCATGGGTACTGAGTCCTTGTATGCTGTTGCTATGCCCATGGTTAGGTTTAATGCGCCGGGGCCTGCTGATGCAATGCAGATTCCGAATTTTCCGGTTATTCTAGCATAAGCGTCTGCTGCGTGGGCTGCTCCTTGTTCATGGCGCGTGAGAATATGTTTTATTTCTGATTTTCTTAGAGCATCGTATAGCGGTAGAATCTGTTCACCAGGATGTCCAAAAATATGTTTAACATTCTCTGATTCCAAGATTTGGATAATTGCATCAGAGAATCGTATTGCATGAGAAGAATTCATATAAAATTATCCTTTTAATTTTTTTAATGTTTTTGAATATTATAAACGAATTTTAAAGAATTTTAATATTTTATAAAGATTTTCAAAAATACATAATAATATTTTTTTTTAATCTTCTTTTTCCTGGTAACTTCCATTATATTCGCCGGATCCAGTTACCTCGAACATCACTGCTTGAGCTATTCTTTCACCTTGTTTTATCTTATAATCGAATTCTCCGTAATTATACAGTAGAAATTGTAGTGTTCCGTAGAATCCGGGATCACCAACTGCGGTGTGAACAGAAATAAATGACCGGTTGATGGTAGAACGCGGTAGGTAGAGCATAGTGTATCCTTTGGGGATTTTGATTTTAGGTTTTATTGTAACTGAGTATGCGGTTTTTGGTTTTAAAGTGTATATGGGGGGTTCAAGTTTTTCCAACTGTGGAAGATTTTTTTGATTATCAATTAAGGATCCTGCACTTTTTTGAATGAATACTTGATCTAGCTTTAAATCTATTCCTGAAGGTTGTATTAATTCTTTAAAATCTGGAAATAGTTTATGTAATTCTTTTTCACCTAACATTTTGGGTAACCTCTTATGAATAATAATATTTATTTAAAAATAATAAAATTGAGTTTGATTTAAAGGGGCTCTAAAAATTAATTTAAATAAATTCTTCTAAAATTTCGGCTACTTCTTCATCTTCTACATCGTACCAGTTTTGGTAGGCTTCTGCTACTGCAAAACCCCATCCACCGCGAATATTGGCGCAGTAAACCGAATCTACATGGGGAGCTACTCTTTCAAGGGCTTGGAGGTGAGCGGTGGGTACTGCTATTATTATTTTATTTGCTCCTTTATTTCGGAGGGCTTCTACCGCTACTAGCATTGTGAAGCCTGATGCGATTCCATCATCAACGAGAATTGCCGGGTGATTTTCCACATCTGGAAATGGTTTTTCGCCCCTATATTCTTTGAAGCGTCTTTGGACTTTGGTTGATGCTTTTTCGGTGCCTGCTTCAATTTCGTCCTCGGTTAATCCTATTGTGATTTCCTGGTTTATTTGTATGGTTCCATCGAAGGCTACTGCACCGTAACCTGCTTCTGTATTCCAGGGGAGGGTGATTTTACTTACTACTGCTACATCGAGATTTAAGTTTAATTTTCGCGCTATGGGTGCGGCGACAGGCACTCCACCTGCGGGGATTGCGAATACTACTGCATCAGTTTCATTGTAAGAGATGAGCATTTCTGATAGGATAATTCCTGCATGTTCACGATGAAGGAATACTCCGGCTTGATCTCTTAGTTCCGGTATATCTATAATATTATTCAACTTTTCTTCTGACTCATCACTCATAAGATTTAAACCCAATTATTATTTATAGAAAATCTTGTTATTTATTTTTTTGAATCGGTTTTGAACTGGTCGATGGATAATGCTATGGCGGTGGCGTTATTGTAGAAGATGGATGCTAATATTCCTACTACTTTTCCGTTCTGTATTTGGGTGATCCGCTGTCTCCAGGTAAGGGTAGGGGTTTGAAGGGGAATGATGGGTAATGTAAGGTTTTACCTGTGGTCATTATCTTACAATTTATTCGTTTATCCTTGTTAAGTGAATACGCGGGGCCTAATTCCGGTTTATCGATCTCGGTAAATGTTATTTCTGATTCTGGTGCGTTTATTTCGATTATTGCTAGATCATTATCCCATAATATTTCTATGATTCTGCCAGTGCGACTGTTTAACTGGACGGTGTCGTTTAAGGTGCATTTTCCGGCTTTTAGGATATGATACGCTGTTATGATGCAGTTTTTATTATTATATTTAATTATTGCTCCTATTACTCCATCTTTTTTATTGTATAAGATTTTTCCGCCGGCAGCTATTTTCACTGTTATACCTTCCCATTATAAGAAATGAATAATATTTCATAAAAATAATTTATATTATTTTTTTTTATCTTACTCTTTAATTTAAATTTATGAGAATAAAATATAATTATAATCAAATAGTTAGTTCTAAAAATAAAATAGTATAGGAGATATTGAATTTTATGGACATGGTTAAAAATCATTTCGAAGATGAAGCTAAAGAATTTGATAGTTTAATATTAAAGTTAATCCCTTATTACAATGAAATGATCACTTCTCTTATTCTAAATATTCCTTTTAATACCAGCGAAAACATTAAGGTCCTGGATCTGGGCTGTGGAACTGGTAATGTTTCAAAGATTATTAAAGAAAGATTTCCACAATCTAAGATAACCTGCATCGATCTCGCGGAGAAAATGATAGAAATGGCACGCACCAAACTCGCCCATTATGATAATATTGAATATAAGGTAGGTAATTTTTCTAATTTACATTTTAGTAATGATTACCATGTTGTAGTTTCTTCCTTGGCAATTCATCATTTAAAGACTGATGAGGAAAAGAAGCATTTATTTAGTAAAATATTTAATGCACTCGGGAAGGGAGGGGTTTTCTATAACGCTGACACTGTGCTGGGGTCAAACGATTATCTAAGCAAGGTTAATGTAGAGAAGTGGAAGAATTATATGCTAAAGAGTGTTCCTTTAGATGAGATTGAAGAAAAATGGCTTCCTACACATTATGAGGAGGATTTTCCAGCATCTTTGATGGATCAGTTGGATTGGTTACGGGAAATTGGATTTAAGGATGTGGATGTGGTATGGAAATATTATCAAGGAGCAGTTTATGGTGGAGTTAAATAATTAAGAATGATTATTAGCTTCAGCGCTTCCTTGCCAAATTATGGCCTTGGTTATTTGGAATTACTATAATAAACGGCGTTTTTTTGGTGATCGGCTCAGTAATTCTGTTGTATTTCTTCAATCTGAATAACCCGAATTTGTTCATGTACAGCTTTTTCTTATCTGTGTTATTACTTCTCTTGGTGATCCTCACCGGGCGTGCGTATGATATCCAAAAACATAGAGTTATCTAATTAAAATTATTTACTCGCCAAATATTTGTTCTACCATCCAGTTTGGATGGAATTCTATTATATCTGTGTATGATTGTCCTGTCCCTAAAAATAGTATGGGTTTATTTATAACATAACCAATAGAGAGGGCAGATCCTCCTTTAGCATCTGCATCTGCTTTTGTGAGTATTACTCCATCTATACCGACTGCATCATCGAATTTACGTGCTTGTTCCACAGCATCGTTTCCAGTGAGGGCATCCCCGACAAATATTATTAAATCCGGTTTTATGACTCGTTTTATTTTCTTCATTTCATCCATGAGGTTGATGTTGGTCTGCATTCTACCTGCAGTATCCACTAATACTAGATCTTTACCCTGGGCTTTAGCATGTTCCACTGCATCATAGGCTACAGCTGCGGGATCTGAGCCTTTTTTGTGTTTAATAATTTTAACTCCGATCTTATCTGCGTGATGAGTTATTTGTTCAATAGCACCGGCACGGAAAGTGTCTGATGCTGCGATAACAGGAGTGTAATTCTTTTCTATGAAGAAAGTAGCTATTTTAGCTATCGTGGTGGTTTTACCGGTTCCATTTATACCGACGAACATGATTTTAACGGGTTCTCCTTGTTTTCGTTTTTCAAGGATTAAGTCCCCTATATCTTGGCTGTCAACATTCAATATTTCTGATATGGCATTTTTAAGCGCTTCTTTGGTGAATTCAGTTACATCATTTCTTCGCTTAATCTTTCGTCCCACTAGATCTTGTTTGACGGAGTTTGCAATCTGTTCTGCAACTTCTAGTGCCACATCTCCTTCCAGTAATGCCATTTCTAGTTCGAAGAGTATGTCATCTATATCTTTTTCTGAGATGGTTTTGTGACGTATGAAGGATAGTAAACCTGATTTTTCTTCTTCGGAAGGTTCTAATTCTGTTTCCTGGTTTTCAGATGTTTCAGTACCTGCAATTGTTTCCTTTTCTTTTACGGTGCCTTCAGTGGATGTTTCTTTTTCGAGAACTGGATTTAAGTCTGTTTTAGCCGTGACTTCGTCTGGGACTTTTTCAGTTAGAGTTTCATCCGTTTTTTGAGCTTCTTCCTCTTCTTTGGATATTTTATCACTAATTTTACCAATAGTGCCTGAAAACTTTTTTTTAAGCGATTCGAACAAAGAAACATCACTCCGTATAATAATTAAATTTACTTTATAAAAAAATTAGGTTTGAGAAATTTTTTTTTATTGTTGTTCAGTTCCTTCGAGTTTTTGGATGAGTGCTTCCGCTTCAGGAGTTTTTCTTACTATTACGTCGGTTAGTTTTTTTAGATCATCCATCATTTTATTTAGCAAAGCTTCTAAATCTTTTTTCTGGTCTTTAACGCTTTCCTGTGCGCTGTTGATTTTCTTTTTGACTGCTACTCCAGCTCCTAGGCCTACAATCACTTCATCAGTATTTTTAATCTCTGTTATTATGAAGGATCCTGCACCTATAGGCACCAGTGTCTCTGCATCCTTTTTATCTTTAATAGTTTCTAAAGTTTCAGTTGCAGTGTTAAGATCAGATATGGTAGCTTTTACGGATTCTATTTGTTGATTAAGAACATCAGCCTGACTTTGATACGTGTTAATTTCATTTACCATTGCTTCTAGTCTTTTTCTATCTTCCATATAGAATCACTCCTTGAGGAGTTCTTTAATTAAGGGATCCTGGATTTCATCCTCTGAAATCTCCACAATCTCCTCTATTTTGATCTTGTTTCTGATGATACGATGTTTACTACCAAATTCAGAGTAGATTTTTTCTTTTATATCCTGTTCATCTATACCTTTTAATTCTCTAGTGAAGGGCTTTAAGGTGTCACCCATCATAAATTTACCTTGAATTCTAAATATTTTTGTTTTCATTCATATCCCTCAAGAAAGCCAAATGCTTCTTCAATTCTTGCCAGTTCAGGGCCGGTGGTATCTAAACTTACTATAATTCCTTTTGAATTAGCTATGGTGCATGCTCCAACTAATGGAGTCCCCTTATTTACTGTTCCAATATCAGCAGGGGTTTTAAGCGTGTTTTCCACGAATTTAATATCATCCTGACTAGATGATGGGTGCATAAGCACTCCTTTATTAGTGGCGGTAGCCACTGATCCGGTGATTGTGAAATTAGCTATGCTTCCTCTTACAACTTCCACATCTAAAACTTCAGCTATAAGATCCACTGATTTATCGGAAAGTGAAGGGTTCACTATTGCTCCAAAGTCATTGGCTAAAACAATGTTACCCAATGCCGTTAATCTATCCGGTATTCTCTCTACATCCACACCGTAGTCTCTAATGACTTCAATTTCCCTGTCGAATGCGTATCTGGATACAACAATACCCCCGGAATTTCCGCATACTAGGGCTCCAGCTAGGTTACTGCCACTTATTGGTGTTTTAACTAACTCTACTCCCAAGGATTTTTCTATTAAATCCATCATCGCCTCTTCGAGGGTTGGGGGTACTATAGCCAGTTTTTCAGTGGTTGCTACATAAACACCTAGATTAGGATTGCCAGCTAGATTAGCTCTTTTTATCATTTATCCACCATTTATTCGGCCAGCGTGACTGATACAGAACCATCCTCTTCTGTTACTGCTTTAACCTTAATTTTTGATGGTATTTTCTGAATGCCCCTCTCCCATATCTTCTCATTTACACTGGCATCCAACTTAATATCATCAGACTTCATATGTCTCTGGAGAAACGCCTTAACATATCGTATGGCTCTAGGAGACCTAATGGTCCTGGGCACCTTTTTTACATCCCGAAGTGGTATAACGTAAATTCTTTCCATTAAAATAATCCTCCATAACCCGTTTTTATACCTTAATCTTACTTCTACGCCATTGCCTCATTTTTGGATGAGTTCTTACTTTCCTTGATGTTTTAAGCATAACCCATAATGGCACTCTTCTATTCTGTTTAAAGACCTTCGCCAGTCTCAATTTTTTGGCTAATGGTCTATTTCTACTCATTTTTCTCTCCATCCTATTACTCTTGATTGCATATGTTCTGGAAATATGCGAGAGGCAGTTTCATCTCCCCTCAGCTGATCTATTAAGTATCTAATTTCTATTTCATAGTCAGAGTTATTATTTATATTGGTTAATTCATTTTTTAACTTGAAAAGATTTTTTGAAAGTTTATCTATAGATTTATAGCCAAATCCAGCTAAATTTAAGTATTCAACATCTTTAGAATCTTCAAAGCTTCTTATTTTATTTAGATCTAGTTTAGGTACTCGATCATCCCTTCTGATGCCGTCAGCGATTACTGGATAGTTTTCTGCTGCGATTTGTAATATTTGTTGGTGAATATGATTCAAACCATTATTAGGATAACCATCCTTTAGAATTATTTCTACTCCTTCCTGTAGAATAGTTTCATCGGCTTCTAATATTCTGTGCTTGAATCCTAAATTCTCTGCTGATTGTGCTGCTGCTTTCCATGAAGGTAAAAGTCCAAAGTTAACAGTTCGTAATTCTACTTTATATTCTAATTTTTGTAGAATCACCGCCATGATGGAACTATCTTTTCCACCACTGTAGAGTACACATGCATTCATTTTCTGTGAAATTTTATTTTCTGATGATATTGATATCTCTTTTTGAACCTGTAACTTTTTTTAAGAGTTCTTTAAGTTGTTCATCGGTTATTTTCGCCTTTATTCTTCCCGCCTGAGCTAATTGGATGAGTTGAAGTTCGATCTGATCCACGAATTCTTCTCTGGTTAGTCTGAGGTTTGCTAGTCGGCTTCTAGCCTCAGGAGTCAGTATTTGCATCATAATCTGTTTCTTTTGAGCTTCAAATTCCCGCATTTTCTCCTGGTTTTCTGCTTCAGCTGATTGTTGTGCAGCTTGTTGTTGTTGTAATTGCTGCATCCTCTTACGGCGTAATTCTTCGATATCGCTCATAAAATCCGACTCTCCTCAAAATAATTTTTTTTAGATTATTTAAAAAAATGTTTATTTATATTTAGCTAATTCTGGAATTTCTTGTATGAGTTTATAAGATGCTTTATCCAAGAAGGATTTTCCTTCCGGAGTCACCAATCTTCCTTCACCCACTTTTCTTACGAAACCTGCGGACTCTAATTGGTGTAATGCGCCTCTAATCACGGCTCCACTTCCCTGTCTGAATTTTTCTGGGCTTGTTCCTCTATCTTTTTTTCCACCGTAATAGGTCTTTAAGCTGTTAATTCCTACAGGACCGTCTATGTAGACTCTTCTGAGGAGGGATGCACATCGCACATACCACCAGTCGGGATTCGCAGGTCTTCTTTCCTTATCAACACCTGTTTTAACGAATTGAGCCCATTCAGGTTGTTTTATCGTTTTGGTTTCTTTTAATTCCTTTGCAATTTCGCTGATCAGCGAATCTGCAGGTACGTCATAAATTGTGGTCATATTTAGCCTCCTAAGCTATCTCTTTTTTTTGAATAATATGGCAACGTTACCTCTAAAATCGACTAGTTTAGAATTAGATTTTTTAATGATATCGCTAATATAGTTTTGTTTATCTGAAGATATGCCTTTTGAAAATCTGATTTTCACTAATTCTCGATCTTTAAGTTGTCTTTGTATTTCATCAATAACATTTCCCCCTATTCCTGACTTTCCAATGTTAATGGTGATGGTTGAAAGTGATCTATTCATTAATTCCTTCTTTGAAGGTGTAGGATTCAATTTTTCTCCTCCGTCTCTCTTTCTTCTCATTTATATAGGGTATTCGCCTTATTTCACCGCAATCTAAACATTTAATGTTGACTGAAGAGTTAAATAGTCTTATTTGGGAGTTTAAACCTGGTCGGATGAAATGATGGCAATTCTTGCAGAATCTTCCCCTCCAAGTTCCCTTAATTTTTAGATTATATTTCCGTGCTATGTTCTGGGCCATCTGCACATAACGATGAGATCTTTCAGGATTATATGATAATTCTTCTTCAGCCTGCTGGAAAAGAATGTCTATTCTTTCTTCTGCTATCTTTATCATCCATTTTTGTCTTCGTCCCCGTCTCAACGTTTAACCTCGCCCATTATGATTGCAGATAACAGAATACAGCGCTTGAATAAATAAATATCTTAAGTTATAAATAGTATGTAAAGCATTAACTGAAGAAATGAATTTCAGTTCACCAAATTTATCATTTATAAATGTACTTAAGAATAATAATTTGATTTATCTACTTTCACTTTAAAAAGCTTTTCCATAGTTATACTATTCATGAGAATTAAGAATGAATTACGCCAGCTTAACCTCATTTTATGAGATCCAGATAATCTAGAAAATCAACTTTACCAGCGGGGAAATGTTCTTCATTATTGATAACCTTGATTATAAGATCAAGCACTTCCTGCGGATTTTTATGGCTAGTGTCAATCTCATTTACTTTATCATCATGGATTTGAAAAGCTTCAAATTCACAGATATCCAGAGCCTCCGCTTCAATATTCTCCTGAATTTTAGCTTCATTAAAACCTTTATCTTGGAGTCGTTTATTTAAAATCATTGGATGAGTGCGGAGAACAATTACTTTATCCGCTTTTTCACAATAATGTGCTAGATGGCCTTCCACTATTACTAATTCTTCATTATTTTCTAGTTTATTGATTATTTCATTTACCCGACGGCACATGTCTTCCAGATTCACAATTTTAAATCCCCATTCCGGATGGTATCCCGTGTAGAGATGTTCATTTTCAATTAATTGATTCAAATCAATAAGGGGGGCAGATAATTGCTCCGCCAGTAAACAGGATACGGTACTTTTACCTGTGCCGGGGGTTCCAGTTATTAATAAGATCATAATCATATTCACTCTCTATATTTAATTAATAAATTTATCAATAATTTTTTTTTATCGCTTGGTGATTATCCTAAGAACATCTTCATCGTGCATTATGTGTTCCAATCCGACTTTTTGACCTGGAAACTTTACTGATGATCCCCATACTCTAGCTTGTCTGAAATTACGAACAAAATCTCTATGCAATTTTAATGCGACATCCCCTACTGTTGACCTATTTCTAATTATTAAGGGTTCTTCATAATCTGCTCTGCGTCCTTGAGGTTTCAAGTATATCCTTATAAGTTCTAGTTTCTTGAATATTTCTTCTTTAAGTTCATCAATATTTAATCCTTGATCTGCAGCTATAAATATTGCATCAGACATTTCTAATTGAAGTTTCTGGAGATATTCTTCATCAGCTAAGTCTATTTTATTCACCAGTACTAGCATGGGAATATAGCAGCAACTAGTATCCATGGAATCTATGAATTGGTCCATTGTAACATCATTTCTAATTAGAACATCTGCACTGTGAATTCCATATTCATTTAAGATGGATCTGATGGTTTTTTCATCAATATTGGTAAGTTCAACGGTTGATGAAAGATTTATACCCCCCATCCTCCTTTTTTTAACCGTTACATCAGGTATGGGTTCATTAAGCCTTATCCCTATATTTCTGAGTTCTTCCATTATCACTTTTTGATGTTGGGGGTTGAATACATCGAGAACTATCAGTATCAAATCAGAATTTCTAGCAACTGAAAGAATTTCTCTTCCCCTTCCTTTACCTTTTGATGCTCCTGTGATTATACCGGGTAGGTCAAATATCTGTATTTTAGCTCCTTTGTAATCCATAATACCGGGGATGATTTCAAGGGTAGTGAATTCGTATTCACCGATTTTTGAGTCAGCATTAGTAAGTTGGTTTAAGATTGTGGATTTACCTACAGAAGGGAAGCCGACTAATACTGCAGTGGAGTCTCCAGTCTTTTTAATATGGAATCCTTTGCCTTTACTTCCGGAGGAACTTCTTTGCAGTGATTCTTCCTTAAGTCGTGATAATTTAGCTTTAAGCTTACCGATATGGTGAGAAGTAGCCTTATTGTAGGGAGTTTTTTTGATCTCCTCTTCGATATTACTGATTTTATCATCAAGAGCCATAATAATTTCAACTTATAAAATTTTGATTAAAAGTTTAAATAAAAGAGTCCTTTTCTCTAATTTAAGTGGGATGAAATGCATCCTCAAAAAGAATACCGCGTAAATATTCAATATTAAATTTATATCCTTGTTTTTATTCTTATACTTTTATTTTTATTATTTAAAAAATTTAATTAATCTAATCAGCATAAATAGTGAACTAAAATTTAATTAAAAAAGAAAATAAGCCTCAAATAAGTTCTTATTTAAATAAAAAAAAAGTTTTTTAAGGTTATGAATTTTTTATTCATGCTGTCCAAACTAGCACTCCGGGTTGTCCATAAGCAAGTTTATACTGAGTAAGATTCATTCCTCCTAAGAGATAAAGCTTAGTGAACATGGAGTCCTCCAACTCTCTATTCATAACTATAGTTTCATAAACTCCATTTTGTTGGTTTATGATAATGGAAATTTGACTGCTATTATCTACAATTTCATTTTGAGTTACATTATTACCTTGAATTACTATCAGTTTGTGAGGTTTCATCACCAGACTGTTGTTACCTTGTAATCCACCTATAATTTGATTAATCACCACTGATGTACTTACATTTTGATTCTGAAGTTGATTAACATTTACTAATCCCGCTGAAACATTATTATTAATGATTTGAGCAGCAACCGCATTATCATTTGATACGAGTAATGTAGTATTATTACCTAATCCTGTTTCATTGTTGGGTACAACCGCTGCTTGACCCGACGCGTAAGTATAGGCTGTACTATTATTAGTTTGGAAATTCCAGTTTCCGAAATAAGACCACCAATACGCTTTACCTATCATATCCGCGCTGGTTATTAATACAAATGGTGCTGGGTTACTTGGATGAGTGTAGTTAAGTATGGTTTGAGCCTGAGCCGGGCTTAAACTGTATTGAGTAGTCATTATATTATAAGCCGTAGTATTATCCACGCCTAAAATATTATTCAATATCTCCACACTCTTACCCGTGTTATTCGTGTAATTATCCATGGTTAATGGAGCTAGATCGCCACTACTGGTTAACATTGTCAATATACCTATAGATAAACTTTCATTATTTGTTAAAAGTGCTTTTCCAACCCAGTAAGCCCGGGGACTATTCTGAGTTCCACCATCAAAGGTTACTGGACGATCAGCGACAGCTGCAAATAAATGACCGAAATCCCACCATGATGTGATAACCGTATTATTAGGGGTATTGGCTTTTATCCAGTTTAAGGAATTCACCATATTATCATCAGTTCCTGGAACCACTCCTGTAGAAATAGTATAAGCACCTGCAACCGGTATAGATACGGCTAATACTACTAGAAGTATCATTATTACGGTTTGATAATTAGGAACACTTATGAATCTTCTTATATAATCAAATGCAAATCCTACAAAAATTCCGGCTCCTAACGCTATAGGGGTGGAAAGTTCTAATGCAAATCTTACTCCTTTAGTTAAAGAATAAGCAGTGATTAAAATCCATATTGATAACAGAACACCAACGAAAAGATAATACTTCTTCTCTCCACTAGTTAATTCTGGAATGACATACTTCTTCTCTTTCAAAACTTTTTTATCATTTCTTTCAGTTTTCGAATCTTTCCTTTTGCTCTTATATTTCTTCCTTTTCCCTTTATTGGATTTCTCCTTCTGAGAATTAACTTTAGGAGTTTTTTCGACCTTTTGGGTTCTTAAACGCCAGAATATTAGGAAAACACCTAACAAAGCAAATGGAAAAACAATAACTCCCCCAATACTAGTTATTGCATCTGTGATGGAGGGTATTTGAAGTTCAGCTACAGAAACGTAAGCATTCGGATAGGATGAATTACCTAAAGTTGAAGCTTGGAGTTGATTGAATCCTAATGGTCCTAAGAAAGTGCTGCTGAAGTTGGAAGGACCAAGTGTAATAAGAGCGAAAACTGCTCCTAAAATAATGAATATTACTAGTGAAAATAGTGCAGGTTGATCGATGAACCAGCTTCCTATATTTTTATACTCTGATCTTTTTTTGACATTATTGAACTTGAAGAGGTAAGAGACAATTAGATAAACAACGGTCACTCCAGCCACCACATAGAATATATAAATCCACCCGGTCCATGCTAAAGAGTATATAAGTATTACAAATGCCGATAAAACTGCGAATATAGTTCGATTTCTCAAATTGTTCGCGCGAACACTCTCTACAAAGAACCAAACGACTAGCAAGGGCAGTAGTACATTAAACATTTCAGTGGTAAAGAATCCCGCGAAATTATGTGAAAAATAAGCAGGAGCTGTAGCAGCCAATATTGCAGCGGTTATCCCCCCATAATCATTAGTTATTCTCCTTACTAATAGATAAGCCGGTATAACGACAAGAGAACCTATAAAAGCAGGCAACCAAAACGCCACATTTACTAAAGGTATTTTAGCAAATAGATTCACAAATTTATAAGCAAATGCCGTTAAGTAAACAATCATTGGCGTGTATTCTGCCTGCCTTCCCTGCGGATAATATGAATGTAAATCCCAGCTAGTGCCATTTATTATGGCATCCCCTATGTAACCATGATCCAAGTAATCCTGAGTTATACGAAAGTTAAAATAAGAATCCATCTCACTAAAATATGGAAGTCCATCAGGATTCTCGTAAACTGCTTTCTGCATTTGTGGGACGGCTGAAATATTTACAGCCTCCGCTTTAAGTGCAAAAACCATTAAGAATAATACTACAATGATAATCAATGGTTTATATTTAATTAGAACTTCTTTAGCACCCATATTTGAACCTCATGAATGTTTGAATATATAAATTATAAATATTTATGCCCAAATTTCTACTTGAATTCAAATTTGTTTTTTCTTTATAAATTCTCTTGGTTATGCACTACTATATTCTTTATCTTTTATTCTTTTCTCAGCGATGATAATTTATTATTAATATTAAATTTAATATTATAAAGATTATGTATATCTAATTTTTTCCAAGAATTTATACTATTCTAAGATATCCACTTCCAATATATTAATAAAAAAAAATATTTTCTAATAATTTTTTTTAGAACCCAAAAATTACATTTTCAGGATTTTTCTTCAATAGATTTAGTGAATCTACATTTTGGAAAGCTTTTGCATCCAATAAATTCCCCATAACGCCCTTTTCTAATAATAAGATCGCTTCCACAATCTGGACATTCACCAACCACTTCGTTGGATGGTTCCAGTCCTTCTTGACCACATTTAGGATCTAGGCATGCTCTTTGCCGGGGTTTTCCAAAGGAAATCATGGGAAGGCTGCATTTTTCGCATTTAGTTTTAAGTATTGATGCTCCTCTAGGAAGTGAATATGTTGATTTACACTCCGGATATCCTGAACATCCTACGAAGGGTTCACCACGTGGAGAACCTATTAATATAAGGTTTTTACCACATTTACACTCCCCTACAATCATACCTTTCCGATAAGCTTTATAGAGTTCTTTGCCTATTTCAATCTTATTTTTTTCAATATCATCTAATATGGAGGTTATTTCCACTTTAGCTTCATCTATAATCTTATCTTTATTAGTATTACCCTTCATTATTCCATCAAGTTCTGTTTCAAACTCCCTGGTGAGTTCTTCGCTAGTAATTTTCTGGGAATATTTCTTTAGGGTATCTATAAGCTGTTCACCCAGTACATTTACCTCTATCTTCTGGCCTTCCACATATTTCCGGTCATATAAAATTGATATTATATTAGCTCGGGTTGATTTAGTTCCTAATCCCCTTTTCTCTAATTCCCTTATCAAAGATGCTTGATTATATCTTGCAGGAGGTTTAGTTTCCTTCTCCTCATCTTTTACCTCTGCTTTTAAATGGTCACCTTCCTTAATAGGGGGGAAATCATCATTTTCGACACTTCTAAAAGGATACTGCTCTTGCCATCCTAATTTAACGGTTCTTTTTCTAGTGAAATTAAATTCCTGTTTTCCAATATTTAAAATTGTTTTCATGACTTCAACGATTGCATCTTCACCGAAGACACTTATAAATCTGAAAGCTATGAGTTCATAAAGTTTCTGATAATCACTCCCCAATTTTTTAGGTAACACTCCTGTTGGATGGATGGATGGATGAGCTTCATCAGTTTTCTTACCTTCATGCGGTTTGAGAGGTTTTTTAAGTTTAGATATTTGTTTTCGGAATGCTGTACTTTGAGAAAGGTTATTCAGTATCTTATCATAACCAATACTTTTAGGAAGTTTCTGTGAAGAAGTACGGGGATATGAGGTGTAACCCTCAGAATATAAATTCTGAGCTATTTGCTGGGTTTTTTTAGGGTTAAATCTGAAAAGAGAGTATGCTTCTGATTGGAGGGAACCTAAATCAAAGGGCACTTGAGGAATTTTATGGGTTTTTTTGAGGTTAATCTTTTTAACCACCGCAGATTTATCCCTACATTCTGCTAGAATCTCCTCTGCATCCTGCCTATTGAAAATTTTTCCCTTCTTATGATCTGCAATGATATCAAGTTCAATATAGGCTTTTATAAGCCAGTAAGGTTCTGGTACAAATTTTGATATTTCTTTTTCTCGATCCACCAGTATTGAAAGAGTAGGGGTTTGAACTCTACCTGCTGAAAGCTGTATATATCTTTTAGTGGCTTTCATTACAGCATCAGTGAGATATTTAGATATATTAACTCCGAATATGAAATCAAGGACATGACGAGCAATTCCACTATCGACTTGATTAAGATCTAATGGTATGGGATTTTCGTACGCGTTTAAAATGTCTTCATTTGTAAGGGTTGAGAATTTCATTCTAACAGTATTTTCGAGGCTATCAGAACCGCAAGCATATTTTAAAGCATTGTATCCTATTAATGTTCCCTCTATATCATAATCACATGCATGTACGAATTTATCTGCGCCTTTTGAAAGTTTTTTTATCGCATCTACGTAATTTTTGGTGTATTTTTTGGTTTTATCTTTTTCGTAGAGCGGCACCCATTCTAAATCGAATATTTTATTTTTTCTTTGGTTTGCTGATGCTAGAGAATATAAATGTCCAACTGCAGCTAATACTGTAGTTTTTTTGCCATTTTCTTCCACTTCGTAGTAGGGAACCCGTTTATAATTTTTTTTAACGGTTAAACCTGGTAATGCGGCGGATATCTTCTCAGATGCTTTAGGTTTCTCGCAGATTATGATTTCATGCATGAATATCACTCAAATTAAAATATACAATACTATTTTTTAATGATGTAATATTATTAATTTACAGTTAAATTGTAGTATATAAACTTTGTATTTGATAAAACTATAAAATCTATTTGATCTATTTATAAAATATTATAGTTGTTCATTCGAAATAAAGAATTTAATCTTTATATAAATTATTGTGTAATATTAATAAGTTAGTGAAAGTTTTCTAATAGGAGAACTATAATTCAGAGGAATTAAATTGTTAATAGGCGTAATATCTGATACTCATATACCTGAAAGAGCAGATGAAATCCCAAAAACTGTTTTTGAAGCATTTAAGAATGTGGATATGATTTTACATGCTGGAGATCTAGTATCTATAGATGTAATAAATCAATTAAAGGAATTAGCACCCACCATATGTGTTCAAGGGAATATGGACCGATACTACGGCTTAGATCTTCCAAAAAGAAATATTGTAACAGTGGAGAAATTTAGAATAGGCCTTGATCATGGAGAGGTTTATCCTAGGGGAGATAAACAACAATTGAAGTATATTGCCCTGGAAATGGAAGTTGATGTTCTGATTACGGGACACACTCACTGGGCATTTATAAATAAAATTGATAAAATCCTACTACTAAATCCTGGAAGCCCCACCGTTCCCCGCACGTCAGATCCGACAGTTATGGTTCTTAAAATAGAAGATAATATAATTGATAGTAAAATAGTTAAAATTGGAGAATCTAGTTGTAAGATGTTTAATTATAAAGGAAAGAATATAAAATGAGTAAAAAATGGGATAAAGAACATAAACAAGATGAATATTACAAGAAGGCGAAGAAAGGAAGTTATTACTCTAGAGCCTCCTATAAACTTCTTCAGTTAAATAAAAAATTCAGAATTATCAAAACGGGTGATTACGTAGTTGATTTAGGAGCTGCTCCGGGAGGATGGTCCCAGGTGGCTTTAGAAAAAGTGGGGGAATATGGTTTAGTGGTAGCTGTGGATTTGCAGCGAATCAAACCCATAGAAAATGAAGGTAATTTCGTTGAAATAAGGGGAGATTTCACCGAAGAAGAAACAGTTAAGAGAATCGAGAAGGTTTTGAGCAAAAAAGCAGATGTTATCCTGTCAGATGCATCCCCTCAACTTAGTGGTATTAAAAATCTGGATCAATTGAGATCTCTGGAGCTCGGAGAAAACGCACTTATGATCAGTCAATCCATCTTAAAACCTAATGGAATTGTGGTTATGAAAGCATTCCAGGGTGAAGAATTTGAGAATCTTCTAAAAGAAATTAAAGAGGATTTTAAAACCGTTAAAACAACTAAACCTCCCTCTTCCCGGAAGAAAAGTGTGGAAATGTATGTTTTAGCTCGAGGATTTATAGGTTAAAAAATATTTGAATTTAACTTAATTAACTAGTTCCGATTTTAGATTGTAAATTGCTAAGACTATCACGAGCAGTCTGAAGCTGTTGTTGGGCTACATCTATCCTATTCTGTATTATAGCCGGTGATTTATTAGATGTTACTGCACTTTCTGCTTCTGATATATCAGTTTGAGCTTGGATTAACTGTATTTCAGCATTATCATATTGAGCGGTTAAATTTTTATCATTAGCCTTATCCACGGTTACTTTCGTCGAATTATACTTCATTTGAAGATTAGAGTAATCCGATTTTAAAACAGCTATTTTATCATAAGAAGTACCACTGCCTACATTGGTATTTATAGTTGATGAAATGGCTTGGAAACCTAAATATCCAAGTACAAGAAATGTCACTAAAATCATAATCACTCCTAAAACAGATATGGTCATAGAAGTTGCTTTAAATAAATTTAAACGTGATCTTTTCAAATTATTCTCCTCTATTAGAATGTTATTAAATGGAAATGTTTTTGAATCATATTGGTATTCAAATAATAGTAAATAATAATAAATAGTTCATTAATATGATTTGTAGTATATGATTATTTAACTGATCTTTTAACTAATATAAATTAGTATCTATCATATATTCCTTAAAATTTTATAAAAATTATTAGACATCTAAGTTTTATAAATTAATAAATATAATTTTTTCATGTATCCAAAAACTTTTTAATGCACTGATGAGATATAAGCCATTTAATCATATTTAATTCTAATCAGAACATTCTCATTAAATATTTTTTAGACATCTTAAATTTTAAATGAAGGAGAATATTTCAAAAATGCCAACTTCAGCAGAAGAAACAACCGATAAAACAAAAACCTCAGTCGCGAAATTTGAAGATTTCTTCAGCAGTGATAAATACAAAGATAGAGTCTTTGAAGCTCTGGAGAAATACCCAGAACAGAGATCAGTAGTGGTAGATTACTCGGAACTGGAGATGTTCTACCCGGATCTGGCAGATCTTTTAATCGATAAACCAGAAGAAGTTATAAAAGCTGCTCAAAAAGCAATAAGTAACATCGACCCTCTGCGTAAAAATGCAGAGATTAAAATTCGCTTCGAGAAAGTCAGAAACAATGTTTCATTACGTTTCCTGCGAAGCAAATACATCGGTAAATTCGTGGCTGTGGATGGTATTGTGCGTAAAACTGATGAAATTCGTCCTAGAATAATAACTGCGACATTTGAGTGTAGAAGTTGTATGAGACTTCATGAAATTCCACAGAAAAGCAGCCTTATAAGTGAACCAGCCCTCTGTCAAGAATGTGGGGGCAGATCCTTCCGTCTTTTACAGGAAGAATCAGAATTCATGGATACTCAAGCCACTAAATTACAGGAACCATTGGAAAATCTTTCGGGAGGAGAACAACCCCGACAGATTTCAGTTATATTAGAGGACGACTTAGTTGATACATTACTGCCGGGAGACATTGTTAGGATAACAGGCAATCTTAAAACAGTGCGGGATGAGAAGACTAAACGCTTCAATAATTTCATCTATGGGAATTACATTGAAGCATTGGAACAAGAGTTTGAAGAATTACTGATAAGTTCGGATGATGAAGAGCAAATAAAGATTTTAGCAAAGGATCCTAAAATTTATGATAAGATTATTAACTCCACTGCACCTTCAATACAGGGATATCGTGAAGTTAAAGAAGCCATTGCCTTACAATTATTCGGTGGATCCGCCAAAGAATTGGAGGATAAGACTCGTATTAGGGGAGATATCCACATATTAATTGTGGGAGATCCTGGTATTGGTAAATCGCAAATGCTTAAATTTGTGTCTAAACTGGCACCTAGAGGTATATATACAAGTGGTAAAGGAACTAGTGGCGTAGGATTAACTGCTGCAGCTGTTCGGGATGAATTTGGTGGATGGTCTCTTGAAGCAGGTGCACTGGTTTTAGGTGACCGTGGAAATGTTTGTGTAGATGAACTGGATAAAATGAGACCAGAAGATCGCTCAGCTATCCACGAAGCATTGGAACAGCAGACTATCAGTATTGCTAAAGCGGGTATCATGGCCACCTTGAACTCCAGATGTTCTGTGTTAGCAGCTGCGAATCCTAAGTTCGGTAGATTCGATCATTATAAATCTATCGCAGAGCAGATAAATCTTCCTTCGACAATTTTATCTAGATTTGACCTTATATTTGTTATTGAAGATAAGCCTAATGTTGAGAATGATAAAAAACTCGCTAATCATATATTAAAGATTCATAAGGATAATTCTATACATTTCGATATAGAACCTGATCTTTTAAGAAAGTATATAGCTTATGCAAGACGAGATATTAAACCTAAACTTACTGACGAGGCAATGACTGTGCTTCAAGAATTCTATGTGGGAATGAGGAAGAGCGGTGGCGATGATGAGGATTCACCAGTACCTATAACTGCTCGTCAACTGGAAGCTCTTGTGAGAATATCAGAAGCTCATGCTAGGATTAGACTTTCTGATAAAGTTATGTTAGAAGATGCAGATAGAGCCATCAAATTACAGCAGAAGTGTCTTAAACAAGTTGGACTCGACCCCGAGACCGGTAAAATTGATATAGATAAAGTTGAAGGCCGTATGCCTAAATCAGATCGTGAAAAGATTAGACTTGTACCCCAAATTATAAAACAATTGGAAGATGAGTTTGGTGGAGATACTCCTAAAGAAATATTATTAAATGAACTTTCAGATAAATATAATATAGATGAGGAGAAGGTTGAAGAATTATTAACCAAATTGAAAAGACAGGGAATTATATATGAACCTAAACATGGTTATTATAAAGTAGCATAATTATATGATAAAATAAATTTTATTAAATATTATAAAAAAATCCAAATACGAATTAATATTCCCCTAATAAATTTATTTCTTTAATTAAAGGAGGTATTATTTTATGAATGATTATAGTGAATTATTAGACAGAGCCATAGATCAATTACCAAAGAAAGTACTAGAGACTAAAAGATTTCAAGTTCCCAAGGCTTATTCCATGATTCAGGGAAATCGAACAATTATTCAGAATTTTTCCGAGATAGCTGATGCACTTAATCGGGACCCTCAGCACATACTGAAGTTTCTCTTAAGAGAACTCGGTACTGCAGGAAACTTAGAAGGAACTCGAGCTATAATGCAAGGAAAATTCACCCACTATCTCATAAATGATCGATTAGATGACTATGTGAATAGATTTATAATGTGCCACGAATGTAATAGACCGGACACGCGCATTATAAGGGAAGACCGAATATTCATATTGAAATGTGAGGCATGCGGTGCTAAAGCTCCTCTTAAAACCCTTTAAATCCATTTGAAAACTAAAATATCACATTTTAATTTTAAATTAAATTTTTTATATAAAATTTTTTTGAGTAGTAGATTATATTGAATAGTAAAATATTTTGTCCCCAATGCGGGAAAACTGGTGTAAAACTTTTCAATGGTCTCTGCCGTTCTTGTTTTATAGAAAAAACTAGTTTAATCCATGTACCAGATGAAATGGATGTCATCATCTGCACTCAATGCGGATCAATCCCAAAAAAAGGCAGATGGATTGAATCTGATTTATCCCTAGATGATATAATAATAGAAACCATTTCACAAAACATAGAAATTGATGAATCAGCCTCTGATGTGGATTTATCGATAAAAATTCTTAATGTTCGTGGTTCAATTTTTGATTGTCAAGTGAAAGTTAAGGCCCAGTTTATGGGAGAAATCATAACTCAGGAGTTCTTCTCGAAAGTCAAAGTTAATAAAAGTGTTTGTTCAATTTGTAGTAAGTATGCATCGGGTTATTATGAGGCTGTTATTCAAATGAGGGCTGATAATAAACTTCTTTCTGCAGAAGAGATAAGAACTGCAGATAAAATTATAATAAATAAAATTGAAAAACTTTCTAAGAAAAATCGGATGGCTTACATCTCCCAAAGAGTGGAGTTAAAAGAAGGGATAGATTACTATGTAGGCTCCCAGAAAGCAGCTCGCAAACTCGCTGAAGCTCTCAAGAATGTGTTTGGAGGAGTTTTAAAGGATTCACCCCGTCTCATGGGTCGTGATAAAATTTCAGGTAAAGATCTTTACCGTGTTTGGATTTCTTTGAGGCTGCCACAATTTCAGAAGAGTGATTTTGTTAAATACAATAATCTGAAAACTCAAGTGCTGAATTTTGATGGTGATAAAATATATCTTAAAGATTTAGAATCATTGAGCTCAATTTCAGTTGCTTGGCGAGATTATGAAAAATTAACGGTTATTGCTAGAAAGGAAGATATTAAAATGGCTATGATAACTGCCAAGACTCCTCAATCAATTCAAATACTTCATCCTGATACGTATCAGCCAGTGGATATAGAATTAAATGAAGAACTCTTCCATTTCCAGGTTGGAGAAGAATTGAAAGTGGTGGAAATAGATGATATTCTTTATATAATTTGAAATCCAAAACGTTTCTTTGAAATATATTTCAGTTTTAAATGATTAAAAAGAATAATCATGAAGCCTTTTTTTTTAACTAGAAAATTAATAGTGATTAAAAGAACTTAAAAAAAAATAATTCATTTTTTTACGGTGATGAGAAATGGACTTAGAGTCTAAAATAGAACTAGTCGAGAAGGGTGTACTTGAAATAGTTACCTCAGAGGAACTAAAAGAGAAAATTGAAAGTCAGGATATGATAGCTTATATTGGCTACGAACCATCTGGAAAAATCCATTTAGGACATGCCATCACCGTTCAAAAAATGTTAGACTTGCAGAAGGCGGGTTTTAAGATTAAAATTCTCATGGCTGATCTCCACGCCTACCTGAATGATAAAGGAAGTCTTGAAGAAATTAAAGAAATATCAAAATATAATATCAGATGCTTCCGTGCCCTGGGATTGAATGATGAGACAGAATTTATTTTAGGATCCAGTTTCCAGACTCATGTGGATTACACGTACAAAGTTTATGAGTCAGCTATTTACACCACACTAGCTCGTGCAAAACGCAGTATGGCTCAGATAACTAGAGAAACTAAAGATCATAAAGTTGCCGAAGTAATGTATCCACTGATGCAGGTGGTGGATATGATGTTTTTAAATGTTGATTTGGCGGTGGGTGGTATGGAACAGCGTAAAATACATATGCTGGCTAGAGAAAATCTACCGAAGATGGGATTTCCAGCTCCAGTATGTATTCACACTCCCCTTTTACATGGTACTGATGGTGCTGATAAAATGTCCTCTTCCAAAAAAAACTTCATCGCCATTGATGACTCACCCGAAGTAATTACTGAGAAGGTTAAGAAATGTTTCTGTCCTCTGGGGCAGGTGGAAGGAAACCCTGTTTTAGAGATCGCGGAACATTTCATATTCACACGATATAATTCCATTATTATAGAGAGAAGCTCAAAGTTTGGTGGTGATCTGGAGCTCGAACAAGAGCAGCTTCTGGATTTGTATGGAAAAAATGATTTACATCCACTAGATCTTAAAAATGCGGTTTCAAAATATTTAATTAAAATTTTCGAGCCCGTGCGGGAATATCTTAATTTAAATAAAAATTTACGTGGATAAATGATTATATATTTTTTCGCTCATGCCCGTTAAAGTGTGCAAATGTTTATATGAGTTGAGTTATATATTACATAGTATGAAGGGGGAAGATTTAGCTGCGAAATTGTTTGTGACTGATGATGAGAGATCTTTAGATATTTTTAGGTGTATTAGATGGTCTGGAGGATTTTATTGTCCTAATTGTAATTCATATGAAGTTTATAAAAGAGGTTTTGTCCGTAAAACCAATG
>Ga0182021_10001277_pt1 | contig 28595 bp, 23 predicted proteins | sample 612E3MmetaG_FD_120493 | JGI IMG/M metagenome (GOLD analysis project Ga0182021, IMG submission 120493) | Permafrost microbial communities from Stordalen Mire, Sweden - 612E3M metaG (Illumina Assembly) | ecosystem: Environmental > Terrestrial > Soil > Wetlands > Permafrost | place: Sweden...
AGGCGGGACTTGAACCCGCATGCCTTTTGGGCGCCACCCCCTCAAGATGGTGCGTCTGCCAATTTCGCCACTTCCGCAGGGAGTCGCTCCTGGCACAGTATGAACAGCGTGAAACAATATAGAAAAGCGATATATAATGCGCAAGCGAAAACCGTAAATCCGGCTCAGTTTTGGCCGACCGAGGGATCCGTACGCCCTGAAACCTTCCCCGGGGATTCCTGCGAATGGACGCGCATCTTTGCCTGCGTCCCGGGGAGGTGGCCCGGCATCCTGTTAATACGCAGGTTTTTCCAGCTCCTTCTCGAAGCAAACGCTGTTACCGGCATTCACGTACTGACCGTAATTTGGAATGACCCGGTACCCGTTCTTCTGATAAAGCCGAATGGCTTCCGGCTGCCTCTTCCCTGTCTCAAGTATGCACTTCTCACAGGAGAGCTCCATGGACCATTGTTCCAGTGCAGTCAGGATCGTCGTCGCAATCCCTTTTCCCCTGTCCCCGGGCAACACGTACATGCGTTTCACTTCCATTGTATCCGCCCCGTACGGCTTTATTGCCCCGCAGCCCACTGGTTTGTCACCATCATATGCCAGGACGACATGTTTTATCATGTCCACCTTGTTGAACTGGGCATAGAATGCATGGTCTTTGCCGTCCCGTTCAGCGAGATCCAAATCAAGTTGCCGAACGAGTTCCCTGAAATGGGGATGATCTGAATCCGTTCTGTTGATCGTGATCATTGAAGCCGTGAGAGGATTAGGCGGCTCATTGCGCCCTGCATATTGATTGAACGAAAATGAATGGACAGTTTCCAGTTGAAGTTATCGCCGGATATCGTGGCGGAGTTGGACGGGATCGCCACAGCGAAGGTCGCGGTAAAGCACTGATGACGCAATCCTCTCTTGTCTCCTCTCGCGGAGTATCCGGAGAAGAAGCCGGAGTGTCGATCAGGTGGTTTGAATGCGCTGATCGTGGCAGGACCACTGGAAAACAAGAGAAGGAGCTCCTGGCATTGCCTTTGGTATCATGAATCTCTCTTCATTTTGTACGTACAGGAGAAATCCCCGTAGTCGAACACAATTTGAGCATTTTCGCCATCCTCAGTCAAACTTATGAGGCAGTTGTTGCCCCGATCGTCCACAGCTCTCCACGTAGTTCCGCGGGGGTAGGTAGTTCGGGCCGTCTTCAGAAAGTATGAAGAGATTGAGGCGTTATCTTGAAGTATGATCTTTGACCTCAACACCTGTATGTCCGCGTCGGACGAACCACTTTCCAATATCTGGCGACCCACCAGGCCAGTCATCTCAAACGCTTTATAGTTCGCCCCGCCGGCGTTTCCGGAGGTCGGATGTGTCCGCCTGGTCTGTCGATCATAGTCCTTTTCTGAATCAAGATACTCCAGAGGAATGGCACCGACGCTGACGATAGCATACGAGTTCATATGTGGAGTGAGCGTTCGGGAAAGCGTTATAAAGGTGTCCTTCGTTTCCCAGTAGACTGTGTTGTCGTCAAAACTGTGACTGTCCCCGTGCCGTTCATAAATCCCGGCGTATATCGACTGGACATCTAACGTATACGTAATGCGATTGTGATAAGTCCTGCACACCTTTATGCTGTGGAAAACCGAGTCTACAAAAACCCAGGTTCTGAGAATCTCAACCCGGTCACCGGCGGTCTGTTCCGTATCAGATGTTACGACGTCGATTCGCGAGTGATCGTTCTTCTTCCAAGATGACGGAGTATTGTCAACTGTTGATATTATGTTCCGCTCCGCTAATTTATCAATCGCCCCCCGCAGATGTTCGCCCCAAACCACATTCTGATACCCAACACCTTCGTCTTTGTTTTCCTGGGCGCACAACGGCATCGTTGCTGCCAGGAGCAGGAACAGAATCTGAACGATGGCATTTGATCTCACGTGCGACTCTCCCTCCATGATCCTGCCTGACCAGAATACGCTCGAATCGGAAGTCAGCAGTGAAACTGTGATCGCATGTTCTGTGCCCAAATTCGGGGACGAAAACGGCAGATTTTATGCACCAAGGGAGAACGAGACGCGTCGGATTTAGCATTGTGCGCAGATACAGCCATTGTGGCTCACGGAACGAACCGCGCCGCACCCGAGTCGGGAAAAGAGACGGCCGGACGCAATATCAGCACAATCCGGAGGGGTTGAACGGAGAAGAGGAGGCGGGTTCAAACACGTAAGCCCTTCATAACGAAGGGCTTACATTTGTGAGCGGGGGTGGGCTCGAACCACCGAACCTTTGCTTACAAGGAAACTTGAAAACAATAGAAGAGCAGGTCCGCTCGAATTTGGCGATGAGCAAAGGGAGATCATGCAAAATGGGCTCCCAGAGAGGAGCTCCGGTCTCCTATGCTTCAGGACCTGGAGAGACGTTGCCGCACTGAATGCCCCTTATAGTTCGACGCGCGACGTGGACCCGCTCCAATTCATCAACGTCCGGTACATCATCATAAAATCCGGGTCGTCCGTCGATACATTCAGGAAGAGCTCGCCAAGCATCTCCCTGAATCTGAGGAGCTCTCTCAACCTGGAGTGCCACTTGGGATCCATCGCGCAAAGGTCCAGAAGCTCGAATGCTCGTTCGTAGCACTGGATCACTTCGCCAATGACATTATCGCGACGGAGGTTCTTTGCCCGCGCAAACTCGCTCCCGATCATGAGGATCTGCCTGTCCAGTGCGAAGCGATTCCATTTCTCGGAATCCATCGATTTGTGCCAGACGGTCATTGCAGGTCCAACCACTCGTGGATGATTTCCTGAGCCGCACTCCGAACATGATCAATCAGTATATCCATGCCGCGGTTCTCCACTGACGGGCGAATGTTTATCAATGAGATATACTCGATTCTGGGCGGGTGCTCCCACGGCCACAGGTTCCCCCCCCAGATATCTGACTGATTCGACCCTCCCCTGAGCAACTCTTCTTCGGCATCCGAATGCATTTCGCCGCCCAATGCGATTTTCCGGAGACGCACATCCACCGCGAATTTTATCATCTTCTCGAACGGGGTATTCCTGAACCGCTCAAGATCAGGCATCTGCAACCTACCGGTTGGAATAAGAATATTCTGGTCCACAGGTTACCTCTGACATTCGAACCGATGCCCCTAATGTAGTCGGAAGGCAGACCGGAAATAAGAACTCATGCAGAAGGGGGGGATAGATCCAAGCTTAACGCCACAATCGGTCCAAATGGACACCGAAAAGAGATTTCTTAAGATCAACTCAATTCATCCTGGACAGCACTGCAAAGAGGTTAACGATTCGGCAACTAAGAACAATTGGCACAAATTACGCACGAAAAATCGGGCACAGCGATGATGGCAATAATGGACAAAAGTCATAAGCCCTTCAACCTGAAGGGCTTATATTGTGAGCGCGGGTGGGCTCGAACCACCGACCCTCTGCTTAAAAGGCAGATGCTCTACCCCTGAGCTACGCGCCCCTGAATCAGGTATGGAGGTGAATCACCGCTGAATCGAAAGGCTGAAAAGGAGCAAAAAGATACAAAAAACCGCGGCGCGAGTCAAGCTTGAGGTTACGGCGCCTGCGGCGCCGCTATTTGGCGGGGCAAGCGTTGAATCGAACGCAGTTGACTCTGGCCCGGGAGTTTGCTTTGTTTCCCGGGGACCGTGCAACGCCTCCTCCCTGAAATCGCTTCAATCGCGACAGTCGCACCTCCAGGTCACTCAAAAGAAGCCCCTCAGAAATTCCGACATTGTCCACAGCCCGCGCAACTCGCACTCTTTGATTATGCGTCATCACCTGAAAGCGGCGATCATTCTGCTCACGCTTGCCCGGGTCCCCTCGGCATTCGGCGGGGAGAGTCTTGACAGTCTGGTCCAGAATGCAATCAACGTGTCCCTCGCGCATTTAGAAAGGAGCGTCATCGAGGTCCGGGACACCACCATGTATCCCACATACGGCACGAAGGATCTCAAATGGCAGCTGCGTAACGCCGGCGACTGGACAAGCGGTTTCTATCCCGGATGCCTCTGGTATGCGTTCGAGATGAGCCGCGATAGGCGATTCGAACGATGGGCGAGGGAGTGGACAGCTTCTCTGGAATCCGAAAAAGCCGATACCGGGACTCACGACCTCGGCTTCAAGTTCATGTGCAGTTACGGGAACGGCCTGAGGTTCGGGAAGGGGCCGGCATACGCCGGATATACCCCGGTCCTGCTCGCCGCGGCGAGGACACTTTCCGACAGGTATAATCCCGTCGTCGGAGCTCTCGGTTCGAACTGGGACTCAAAGCCCTCGGGGAGGTCCTTCCCGGTGATAATCGACATCATGATGAATCTCGACCTCCTCTTCTGGGCCTCCGAACACGGAGGCGGGCCTTTGATGGAGGAGCGCGCCATTCATCATGCCGAGACGACGTGCCGCGACTTCGTTCGGACCGACGGCGGGACGTATCACATTGTGCGGTACGATCCTGCGACAGGGCGGGTCATCAACAGGGGAACGATTCAGGGAGCCGGAGACGAAACGGCATGGTCGCGGGGACAGGCCTGGGGGATTTACGGGATGGTCGTGGCGTACCGGCACACGCACAGGGAGAAGTTCCTCGAGACCGCGATGCGGCTCGCCGACTATTTTGTGGCCCACCTCCCCCCTGACCGCGTTTCCCCCTGGGACTTCCAGTCGGATATCACGCTGAAGGACGTCTCCGCCACGTGCATAACCGCGTCAGCCCTCTTCGAACTGACCCATTATGTCACAAGCGATTCCCTGCGCGCTCATTACCGGAGCGAAGCGGAGGAAATGCTGAGATCGCTTTGCCGAGCTCCCTTCTTCACGGGCGGCAGGAATACGGCCTGCCTCCTCGATCACTCCGTACAGCACCTTCCGGCCAAGAGCAACGTGGATGTTCCTTCGATATTCGCCGATTACTATTTTCTCGAGGCCATTCTTCGCTATCGCGATCAGGCGGGCGGAGAGAAATTTCGCGGGTTATCCGGCGGGCATACGCACTGAGGGTACAGATCACCTATTGACCCCGGCGGCGGATCCTCCTTAGTTCCCGTTCGACGAGCGAAGGGTCGTCGTCCAGGAAATGCCTTGACAGGCGTCTTGCACGGCGCGACTCGTTTTCATCAATGTCCGCGATGATGAGATCCTCTTCGAAGAGTTTCGCGGAGGCGATGCAGCTCCCGTCGGGACCGACGATCTCCGAGCCTCCCCAGAAATTCACGCCGTCTTCGAATCCAACCCTGTTGCAGAACGCGACGTACACCGACAGGAGCCTTGCATAGGCACGGTGGTTTTCCGCATTGACCGTAGCAATTCCCGGCCGTTCTTCCTTGCCGGAGATCCGGGTCGGGCTTGCCACAAGCGTAAGTATGATCCCCGCCCCGTCCTGCGCGAGTATGTACGGGAGAGGCAGATGCCAGAGATCCTCGCAGATCAGCACTCCGAACCTCCCATACACCGAATCAACCGCGCGAACGTCGGTCCCGCTGCTGAAATACCGGTTCTCCTCGAACATCCCGTAGGTGGGGGGATACGTTTTGCGGTGGACTGACCGCACCTCCCCCCCTTCAAAGAAGAACGCGGCATTGTACAGGCCGAACGACGATCCCTCCTCCACGCCCCCGGTCAGTATGGAGATGGTCTTCCCCTTCTCGATAAGGGGGGCGATCGGCCGCATGTCTCTGCGGAGGTTGACCGCGAGCTCCCAGTTCATGTCCTTGATGGAGTACCCGGTAAGCGCAAGCTCCGGAAACACGACGACCTGGGCGCCTGCCGCCGCCGCACGGTCCGCCAGGGCAACGTGCTTTGCCACGTTCGCCTGGAAGTTACCGAGGACGGGGTCGATCTGCGCCAGCGCGAGTCTGAATTTCATGCGGTAATCCGGAGGGATGAAGGAGGGAAATCATGAGCCTGAAAGATCGAGCATTCTGATGTCCTTGATGTAGGGGACGGTCTTGTCCGTCTTCATCTCCTTAAGCTGGGAGATTTTTTTCTCGATGCGGGCAAGATTGTCCCTGATGATCGTCAGGTATGTCGTCATGTGGTCTCCGGCGTGTGCGCGGGAGAGGCCTTCGATCGTCACACGAATCTCGTCAAGCGGCTTCCGGATTTCCTGGGCGATATTCGGCACCATCCCCTGGATCGTCTCGAGCCTCTGCTGGGATATCTCGAGCGACGTGAGCTGGTCCCGCAGCTTTTTCCGTTCGATCACGTTCAGAATGGTCCGGGGGAGCACCGGCGTCGAAATCTCGTCCTTGACCAGATAATCCTCCACGCCCAGTTTGAGCACCTGCACGGCGAGGTCAAAATCCTTGTTGACGGTAAGAAATACAACGGGGATGGTGACCCCGCGCGACTGGAGGGTCCTGGTGGTCTCCAGACCGTTCTGCCCCGGGAGGAAGTAATCCATCAGGATGATGTCGAACTGGGCTCCGGAGGCCAGGTCTTCGAGCGCCGCGATTCCGCTGTCGCGCCAGAACACCTCGAAGTGTCCCTTGTCGTACTTCCTCAGGAAGACCTCCACGAGGTTCGCGAAATCGCGGTTGTCCTCAACAAGCAGTATGCGGATCGTACCGGATTCAGTCATCTGTTCAATGAGGAATTGTAAAAAAGAACTTCGTGCCTTCACCAACGACAGAATCGACCCAGATGCGCCCCCCGTGGTTCTCCACAATCTTCTTGACAATCGTCAGCCCCGCGCCGGTCCCACGGAAATCCTCCGACCGCTGGAGCCGCTGAAAAATCACAAAGATCTTGTCGTAGTGCTGCCGCTCTATCCCCACGCCGTTGTCCTGCACGGACACCGTATATCCCGCATCACTGCGTGTCACTTCGATATCCACCCGGGGTTCCGGGCTCCTGTTGAATTTTATGGCATTGGCGATCAGGTTCCGGAAGACCATCCCGAGCTGGATCCTGTTGTAGCGCACTGTCGGCAGGTCCGGCGGGACATTTACCGTCGCCTTGCTTTCGTGCAGCGTGAATTCGAAATCACGCAACACCTCCTGAACCACATCGCCGATCGGGAGGGATTCCTCGGTCTCCGTCACCCTTCCCAGCCGCGAGAGGGTCAGGAGATCATCGATGAGCCCTTTCATCCGCTTCCCGGACTGGACGATGGAGGTCAGGTATCCTTTCCCCTCCTCGTCGATCACGTCCCGGTAGTCGTTGAGGACGATCTTGCTGTATCCTTCGACGGTAATGAGAGGTTCCTTCAGGTCGTGCGACACAACGTACGTGAAGTCGTCCAGTTCCTTGTTTCGCTCTTCGATCTCCCTGGACTTGGCGACGGTGTCCTCGTACAGCCCCGCCCTGTCAATTGCAATTTCCATCAAATTAGCGATACTGGCCACCAGACGCAAGTGAGCGTCGGCAAACAGCGCGCCGGCTTCGCGTGCCAGAGCGATGATGCCGACTATTGCTCCCTTCGACCGGACCGGCACGGCGAGAAGCGCGCCGCCGTCCGGAGAATATCCGCAAAACGGATCACCCGACATCGCCTTAAGGACTCCCGGCATGTCAGGAGAGAGAGGAACTCTGCCGGAATTCAGCCGTTCCCGGTGAAACTGGATCTCCAGCTTTCCCGTGGTGTGAGACGGGGCGAAGTACTCGAACGAATCGAACTGGAGAGCATTCTCCAGTCCGCTGTGAATCACCGTGAGAACTGACCGCGTATCGAGCGCCCCCGTGAGCCCCCTGCCGATCTCATAGAGGAGGGTTATGCGCCTGACCTGTGACTGGACCTCGCTGTAGAGCTGTGCGTTCTCGAGCGCGGAAGCGAGCTGGTTCCCGACGAGGGTGACAAAGCGCTGTTCCTGATCGGTGATCGTGTGCTCCTCCTGGAACGCCACGACGAGCGCCCCCAGGACCCGGTCCTTCGACTCAAGAGGTATGCTCAGAAGGCTCTGCGTCCCGAGTTCACGGAAGACCGCCCTCCCCGGTTCGCTCAGCCGCGCATCCCCGGCCAGATTCGATCCGATGATGATCGGATTCCGGCTCTGGATGACGCTCCCCGTCGCGCTCGCCGACACCGGGAGTGAGGAGATCATCCGGGCGTGCGTCTCCCCGATGCCCCTGTGCGCGGCAAGCATGAGCCGCTCGAGGGATTCATCCGGGAGATAACAGAGCACGATATCGGCCTGCACGAGAGAGCGGATCTTCTCAGCGGCCACACCCAGAACCTCGTCAGGATTCAACGACCTGTTGATCGACGTCGCAATCGCGTTGAGGGCGAGGAGCTCTTCGTTCCGGCGCTTGATTTCGGCTTCCGTCTTCTTGCTGTCCGTGATGTCCGTGTACGTGAAGACGAGCCCGTTCACCCTTCCGTTCATTTCCAGCGGCGTGACGGCGATCTGGAATATCCGTTCGCGGTCTCCGGTGCCGATCGAGAACTCGTGCAGGTATTCATGGAGGGATCCTTCAAAGAGACGCGCGGTGGCGGACAGCAGGTCCTCCCTCAGCCCCGGGAAGGGGATGATTTCAGGGAGATGTTTCCCGATGACGTTCGCCGCGTCGCGCATTTCGGGAGTCCCCTGCAGATCGGCGAATTCACCCCACGCCTTGTTCACCTCTCTCACGACGGAGCCACGGTCGACGGTAAACACAACGCTTTCGATGGAATCCAGCAGATCGTGAATGTACGCGCTGTCGAGACTCACCCGCTGGAAGAGCATGGTCCTGTCAATCAGGGCGCCGATCTGATCGGCGATCGGCTGGAGATATGTCAGCTCCCCGACGGTGAACGCATCCGGTTCCGCACTGCAGATATCAAACGTCCCGAGTATCCGCTCGTTGAGAAGAATCGGGATGCTGATTTCTGACCGCATCCCCGCCTTCGCCGGGAGAAGGTCGCCGCCCAGCGACGGATGCGCCCTGATGTCACCGATAACGATCCCCCTCCCTTCAGCGACGGAGAGCCTCGACACGCTCTGCTGCAGCGGGATCGTGGCTCCGACGGGGGGACATTGCTCCTCCGCGCCCACGGTGGCGTGGACAACGAGGTTCTGACCCCCGTCGACGAGGAGGGACACGCTCAGGTTGTCAAATGACGTCAACGTACGCACCTCAGCCGCGATAACCTCAAATACGCGGCTGAACTCCGTGCTCGAGTTCGCGGTGCTGATAATCCTGTTCAGCATTTCGATCTGACGGCTCTTGGCCGCCAGGTCGTTTGCCAGCCCCTTCCTTTCGGAAATGTCGCGGGCGATATTCAGCATCGCGACAGGCTCGCCGGAGGCGTTGCGGAGAAGCGTCGTGTTCAGGCTGATCGCCACCTCGGCTCCGTTTTGCCTTTTCCAGGTCATGTCGAAGTCGCGGAGGTACCTCTTCTCGCGGAGCGCGGCAAGCCAGACGACGAGGCGGGACATTTCTTCCTCGATCAGCCAGGGGTACGGGAACATCATCCCTATCACCTCGCTCCGCACGTGTCCGGTGAGAGCGGAGAACTCCCGGTTGACCTCCCAGACCTTTCCCTGGAGGTCGCTGATCATGAGGGCGTCCCCCATGGTATCGATGACGTTCCTGAGCGTCTCCTCCGATTCACGGAGCTCCCGCTCGAGGCTCTTCCTGTGCGTCACGTCCGTGATCGTCCCGACGATCCCGGTGATCGTTCCGGACGCGTCACGCAGGGGGGAGAACCTGCACCAGAGCAGCGTCGTGTTCTCGCTCCCCCGCGGGGCATATCGGACGTCCTCCGAACTTACCGGCGTCCCCTCGAGCGCCCGGGAGAGAAGATCGGGGAAATCATCGGGATGGAAACGCGGACCCCCTTCGAATGCGTTCTTCCCGATCACTTCATCACGCTTGAACCCGGTGATGACCTCCATTTCCCTGTTCCACTCCCGGTAACGGAGTTCTTTGTCAATGACGACAACCCCCTCCTGGAGGCTACGGAGCACCTCATCCCGGAAATTCTCACCCGCCGCCGCGGCGCGGGCGGTCTCAATCCTGGACGTAATGTCGGCGACAACCCCGAATATTCCCGTCACATTCCCTTCCCGGTCGCGGCGGTAGCGGACGACGTCCCGTACCCATCGGTACGATGCCTTCCCCTTCGGGAGGAGCCGGTATTCCTGTTCGAATCCCACCTTCCCTTCTCCCTGATTGGAGATCCGCTTCGAATACTCCGTCCGCTCGTCCGGATGAAGGAGCGTCCTCCACAGATCCGGCATGCGGATGATCTCTTCGGGAAGGTACCCGGTGAGCTCCTCAACGCGCGGGCTGACAAACACGAACTGTCCTCCCGGTGCGCATTCGTAGACGACGTCGGCGATCGATTCGACCGCATTCCTGTACGTCAGTTCCAAGCGGCCGATCTGTTCATATCGGAGCGCATTGGCCAGCGCATCGCCGGCATGGTGTGCGATCGCAGAGCAGAGAACGGCGTCGCGCGCTGCAGGGCCCGCCTCCTTCGCAGAACAGAGAAAGAGTATGCCGTTCACCGATTCCGCGGCGATGAGCGGCAGGTAAAGGACCGAGCGGACCCCCTCGGACTCGAACAGCGATTTGTAGGGGAGGTGGGCGGGATAGTCGGTCGTGTCGATCAACAGGGGCTCGGCGGTTTTCCAGACCATTCCCGTGACGCCCTCGCGCGCGTCCTGAGCCGCCAGCGTCGACGCAATCCTCGCGGTAAGCGATGCACCGGTTGAGAGCGCGAGCGTTGTTCCATCCGTTCCCGCCCGGTACGTGCCCCCCGATTCGAATCCGAGCCATTTCATCGTCCCCTGCAACGCCTCGGAAAGCACCTCCGCAGGGTCCAACGTCAGATGAATCCTCCGTGCGAGGCTGTCAAGTATGGACTCTTCACGGGATCTCCTGCGGAGTTCCTCCTCCGCACGGCGGATTCCGGAAATATCGGTGTGATGGATCAACACCGCGGGAGCGCCGGCAAACTGGACGTTCGCGCACTGGGCGTGAATCGACTTCGCCGCGCCGTCGGCGCTCTTCAGCGTGTATTCCATCGTCACGCGTTCGTCGACAGCGCCGGAGGCTTCTGCGATTGCGGCTGTGACAGATTTGCGATCCCTTCCGGCAACGAGCGAGGGGAAGCTCTTCCCCGTGAGATCGGCATGCACGCCGGCGCCGAACAGGGCGGAACATGCCGGGTTCGCAAATACGACGTTTCCGTCCTGCAGGACGGAAACCGCCCCCCCCTGACGTTCGCAGATCTCCCTGTACGTACGCTCCGATTCACGGAGCGAATGAACCGCTGCATTGATCGCAGTGACGTCCGAGAGCGTAATATACCAGGCCTCTTTCCCGTTCCAGGCGGTCCGGGATGCGGAGAGAGCGTATTCGCGCCGTTCGCCTTCCGGCGTCCTGATGACGACCTGTTCACGGACCACGGCCGGAGATTCCGCACCGGCTGGTTCCGATGCGGAGAGGTCCCGGACCAGTGCGGCGTTTTCCTTCCCGAGGAAGTCGCGAAGCGTATGCTCGCCGGAGCCAATGTCGATCCACGGGAACGCCCTGCGAAAGGCACGGTTTGCATGGACCAGCTTCCGGGCGGAGGAGAGGACCTGCGGGTGCGGAGAACACTCAGCGAGGGTGGAAAGACGATCCCGGTCTTTCTGTATCTCCCCGATCCGGCGGAGCTCGCCGGAGATATCGCGGAGAAAGAGTGCACCGCGGGACGCTCCGATGAATGATGCCGTGAATGACGCGGTAAACCGGCGTCCGTTCTTTCTGAGGAGCTCCAGTTCACCGGACGCTTTCCGCTTCTTGCGAAGGATCGACAGCGCCCTGAGAGCGCTCCTGTAGAACGCGGGGCACACAATCCGGGAAAGCGGAACCGTGCTGATCTCCTCTTCCCTGTAGCCGAGGAGTTCAACGGCCCTCGGATTCGGCTCTGTGGAACGCCCTTCAAGGTCAAAGAGCACAATGGCTTCAGGCGACGAGCGGAACATGTCTCTATACGGCACCTGAAGCATATCGAGGACGACAGAGGGGGATTCCGACCCCTGCGGCCCGCGGGCCTTCATCGGCGCGAGGCCGGGGAGAACAGGAGAAGATAGAGAGAGATCGGGATCGTCGAGGGCGATTCTTCTCGGATGGAAAAGCCCGGCCCCGTATATCCCGCGTGCGGTAATACACTGAGAATACATCTGGGATCCGGCGGGAATGCAATCGATGAAGAACCACGGACGGTCTTTGAGCGCCCCGATCCCCTTTTCAGACAGAGTGCTTTTCCGCACAATCCAGAAGGAGCGGATGCCCCGCTTCTTCAGCAGAGGCGTGAACCTGTCATAAAATTCGAGAATGCCGCGCTCACCGGAAATTCCTTTCCCGCCTTCGGAGGGAATGCCAATGACAAGGAGGTTTCGGGGCGTGACTGCGGCAATGGACTTGCGGGCAATGAGGACCCCGCCCGCCGCATTCGATGCCTCGAAAACGGCGTTCGGAAGAAGAATGGCGGAGGGCCATGCACTGACCGGCGCCGTGAGCGCCAGGGCCGAGGCGTCATCCGGCACACCGAGAACTATCTGCTCACCCTTCGGGAGAGCGGAAACAAACGATCGAAGGGAAGAGAATTCGCTACCAGCTGCCACTGGCGCCTCCTCCTCCGAAAGACCCTCCCCCCCCGCTGAATCCACCGCCTGAACCCCCTCCCCAACCGCCTCCGCCTCCGATCCAGGGCCCGCCGCCCCAGAATATTCCTCTCCGCCGCCGGGTCAACCGGAGCAGGGCGATTCCGATCATTACCGCGGCAAACAGATAAGGAAATGATCTTCGATCACCCTGAGGCGCCGGATCGGCGTGGTACTCGTCTTTTGACGCGGCGATGATCGCCTCGACGCCGGCCCTCAATCCGCCGTAGTAGTCACCCTGACGGAACCGGGGGGCGATCTCCTGACGGATGATCTGCCCCGAGAGGGCATCGGTGATGGCGCCTTCAAGCCCGTATCCAACTTCGATCCTCGCCTTCCGGTCGTTCTTCGAGACGAGAAGCAGGGCACCGTTGTCTTTCCCCTTCTTCCCGATCTTGTTCGCTTCCGCGACACGGAGAGAGTAGTCTTCGATCTCGTCTCCCTCCAGCGAAGGAACCATCAGGACCACAACTTGCGTCGACGTCGACCTGTCAAACGACGAAAGGAGCTGATCGAGCTGTGTGACCTGCTCCGGCGTGAGCGTTCCCGAGAGGTCGGTCGCATAATGATTCAGCACCGGCACCCGGGCGTCCCCGGAGGCGGATCCCCCCCCCGCAACGGTCAGAAGAGGAAACACCACACAGATGCCCGCGATGAGCCGACGAAGGTCAACGCTGATCGAATGTCGGCGGAATGCCATGGACGATGCCCGGACCTCTCCGTTCAGAATTTCACCTGCGGCGCGTTTTCTGATCCTTCCTTCGCCTGGAAGTAGGGCTTCTCATGGAAGCCTCTGAATCCCGCAATCATGGAGATGGGGAACTGGCGGATCGACGTGTTATACGACTGCACGACGTCGTTGAACCGCTTCCGTTCGACAGTGATCCTGTTTTCCGTCCCTTCAAGCTGAGTCTGGAGGCTCAGGAAATTCTCGTTGGATTTTATCTGCGGATAGTTTTCCGAGACGACGAGAAGCCGGGAGAGGGCCGACCCGAGCTGGTCCTGCGCGGCCTGGAACTTGGCAAATGTCTGCGGATCGTCAAGAACTTCCTTCGTGACGGTCATCTGACTCACCTTCGCCCTCGCCTCCGCAACGCCGACGAACACCTCCTTCTCCTGGGCGGCATATCCTTTCACGGTCTCCACAAGGTTCGGTATGAGGTCTGCCCGGCGTTGATACTGATTTTCCACCTGGCTCCATGCGGACCGGACCCCTTCATCGAGAGTCACAAGCCTGTTGTTGATGCTGACGCCCCACATGAACACTCCTAGGACGATGACTGCGACTGCACCGAGAACAACCGCTGCGATCAAACACCCGCGGGATTTCATGATTACTCCTGGTTGTTGAATATGGACTTCGGAAACTTTGAAGAAAGCCTGCGCATGGAACCGGTCACCTTGAGGGAATCCCCGCCGGTGAGTATGCTCGCACGCCACCGCTCAATCCCCACCGGGATAAACGCATATTCCGGACCGCGGGCACCGAGCCGAATTTCAAACATCCCGGTCGAATACGTGTCCCGCTCATTCCCCCCGAATATGAAGTTGCCAAGGGAATAGGCGATCACCCCCCTGCCGTAGCGCTCAATTCCCTGGAGGACATGGGGATGATGGCCGATAACCGCATCCGCTCCCGAGTCGACAAGCGCGTGCGCGAATGCCATCTGGGCCCGGTCCGGGGCGGTGGCAAGCTCGGTTCCCCAGTGAAGTATGACGACGACGTACGGCGAGTTCCCTTCATTCCTGACTTTTCTGATGTCAGCGCAAACCTGTGCCAGGTCACGCCGGGCGACCCCGGGAGCCGCTCTCCCCGCACCCGGGGCCTCACCCCCTCCATAGTATGCGAGAAACGCGATCTGACGCCCGCCCAGCGTATCGACAACGGGGCGGTGGGCGTCCGCCCAGTCCCTGCCGGCGCCCACGTGACGTATCCCGAGAGAGTCAAGATACGAAATTGTATCCAAAAGTCCCCGGGGACCGTAGTCGTAAATGTGATTATTGGCAATGCTTACAATGTCGATTCCCCCGGTTTTCAATACCGAAAGAAGCGCGGGAAGCATCCTGAAATTAAACGGTTTGGGGACTTTCCTCCCCCGTGTCGTTACGGGTCCCTCAAGGTTTACCACCGTCGCATCTGCGCCGCCAAGCCGATAGAGACGGCGGAATGTCTCCAGTGGGCTTGCCAGCATGTCGGATTCGTAATGGGACGCAAGAAGCACGTCGCCCGCGAACCTGAGTGTGACGGAATGCTGATCAGGAGGGACGGATGTGTGGCTGCTCGTATCGACACCGGCGGGCGGGCAGATGAGCCACAGGAATAGGGGGAGAACGACGCTGCTCATTGAATGGTCGGCCTGCTCCGGGAGAGCCTACAAAAAAGGGGAGATGCTGAGCATCTCCCCTTTTCACAAAAGAACGAATCGGCACTAATTCAGCTTGTAGCTCACTCCTATACGCAGGAAACCGACGCCGTATCCCTCTTCGCCCTGAACCGCAAACTTCGGGGTGAAGTAGTAGCGTGCGCCTCCGAACACGTCAAAAAGCATATAGCTTGCAGATGCGCTGTAATGCCCCCCGAACAGGTTCTGATATGTCGGGTCGTTCCACGTTACAGAGGCCGAGACGATGTTATAGCCCAGACCAACTCCGGCATACACGTCAAATTTCGGGTTGTGTTCGAGGAAATGATAGGCGCCGCGGGCTTCAATTACGATGTAGCTGTATTTCCACTTGCCGTATCCGAAATCATCCGACGAGCCGGAATACGCCACGAGACCGCCGAGTGTGATCTTCTCTGCAACGCCCGTCTCGAATGCGGCAAAAATCGGCGGAGTGCTGGAGGTTCCGTACACGCCTTCCATCCCGATCCCGATGCCAGCCGAGATAACCATGTCCTTCTGGTGCCACGCGTTGTCCTGAGCATTAGCAATGCCTGGCAATGCGACGGCAGTCACCAGCAGCACAATAGCAGAAATTGTTAGAAGACGTTTCATTATGATCCTCCCTTTGTTGATATGGTGATTGGCTTCAGTGTTGAATCTTTTCAGATGCTCTTTTGGGCAAGCGAGAAGAGACGATGAATGGATGGTGATTACGCGGCAGAATTATACGTAATCACCACCCTAAAGTCAAGTATTGTCCCCTTCACTCGTTATTCAATAGCTGTCAAGCAGATTCCGACGAAAAGTCGTTAACCGGTTGACCGGAGATGGGTTCCAGCCGGACTGGTTTCCTATCTCTACATGATGTGGAACATCATCCCGGCGAGTATCTGGAATCCTGAAGCCTTGATGGTCGTCGTTGATCCTGAGACGTTGTTGAGGTTGGAAAGACCGATTGAATACCGGATATCCATCGTGATTCCAATTTTCGGGGTGACATTGTATTCCGCCCCCCCCCCAAAATCAAGGTCGAAATCAACGGAAGACGTCTGCGATGAAATATCCGTGTTCTGCCCACCCGTAGTCGCATTGGATGAAAGAACAAAACAGAGATCCGGACCTGCGAAGGCATAGGGACGAATGATCCCCTTCATGAACTTAACTTTGAAGAACGCCGGAAAATCCAGCTCATTAACCGCAAGCGTAGTGGTCCCCACTGATCCTCCCTTTCCGGCATAGGTGGGCTCCAGGACAATATAGAACATTTTGCTGAACCCAAGCTCTGCCTGAGCGCCGATCATGAATCCCGTACGTCCTCCCGTCGAAATCTGGGGAGACGGGCTGATGGACAGGCTGCCGAAATTCAAGCCGAGAACCGGCCCAAGTCCGAATTCCACCTGAGCCATCGCCTGAACGGACACAAGCGCCGTGAAAACAATCAGTATGAAGACAGCCAAAGATGATCTATTCATGTTAACTCCTTTTGAGATTGTGATAAGTGTTTGGTTCACGGCCTTTACTTTCAGAATACGAAGCCCGGATACCCGTCCTGGCCTCTACGGCAAATGCCGTCTCTTCGCAGAGAAATACTGAGCCAAACTGGAGGTGTGTCTGCATCAAGGAGCTTTTCGTCAGCGGTTAACAAAACGTCGGATCATTTCATCTACGGAACCTCCGTGAACAATGAAGGAATGGTTGAGAATGTGTAACGGGGTAATTCGCCAGAATGAATGATGCGAATATAGGTATCGGCGCGTTCTATAGCAACAATACAGAGGTGATAGGGAGGATGACCTTGCGCCCTGTCACACTCCGGCAAATCACCTCAGAAGGGACCTTGCAATCACTATCCGCTGGATCTCAGAGGTTCCCTCGTAGATTTCAGTGATCTTTGCGTCGCGCAGGTACCGTTCCACCAGGTACTCCCTCACGTATCCGTATCCGCCGTGGATCTGGATCGCTTCCAGGGCGCTTTCCACGGCCGTGCGGGAGGCAAAGAGCTTCGCCATTGCGGCATCAGGCCCGAACGGCTCTCCCGCATCCTTCATCGCCGCAGCCTTGAGCGTCAGCATCCTTGACGCGTCGATGTTTGTGGCCATGTCGGCAATCTTGAACTGTATCGCCTGCAGCTCCGCGATCGGCCTGTCGAACGCCTTCCTCTCTTTTGCGTACCGCACCGATGCGTCGAGGCACGCCTGGGCGATCCCGAGCGCCTGCGCCGCAATGCCGATCCTCCCCCCTTCAAGCGTCTTCATCGCAAACCTGAAACCGTCCCCTTCCGCGCCGAGGCGGTTCGCCGCAGGTACCGCGCAATCTGTGAATGAAAGGGAGACCGTGTCGGAGCTCCGTATCCCCAGTTTTCTCTCTTTCTTTGCGACGGCGAACCCCGGGGTGCCTTTCTCCACGATGAACGTGCTGATCCCCTTTGCCCCTTTCTCCCTGTCCGTCGCGGCCATCACAAGAACGATGTCCGCGCTTGATCCGTTGGTAATCCAGTTTTTTGTCCCGTTGAGGATATACCTGTCGCCGTCGCGCAGTGCTATCGTCCTCTGGTTTGAAGCGTCGCTCCCCGCTTCAGGCTCGGAGAGGGCAAAGGCGCCGAGCTTCCTGCCGGAGGCGAGGTCCTTAAGGTAGCGCTCCTTCTGTTCCGTTGATCCGTCCTTGTTGATGCCGTAACAGACAAGCGAGTTGTTGACGGACATGATGACGCCGACGGACGCATCGACCCGTGAGATCTCCTCGAGGGCGAACACGTAGCTCGGGGTATCGAGCCCGATCCCTCCCCATTCTTCCGGGACCATCATCCCCATAAACCCAAGCTCCCCCAGCTCCCCCACAATCTCGCGGGGGAACTCCTCCTTCTCGTCCCGTTCGATCGTTCCGGGAGCGATCCGCTCGTCCGCAAATTTCCGGGCCGTTTCCCGGATCATCGTGTGCGTGTCGTCCAGCGAAAAATCCATTCAGAACCCTTGCGCGTGCCCGGTGAGTGGCCTGAAGTCTATTTCTGCGTATAGTCGTAGAAGCCGCGTCCCGATTTCCGGCCGAGCCGGCCGGCGGCAACCATCTTCTTCAAGAGCGGGCATGGGCGGTATTTTCCGTCCCCGAGGCCGTCATGGAGGACGTTCATGATTGCGAGGCAGACATCAAGTCCTATAAAATCCGCGAGCGCGAGAGGACCCATCGGGTGATTCATCCCCAGCTTCATCACCGTGTCGACGGCCTCCGGAGTGGCCACACCCTCCATCACGCAGTAGATCGCCTCGTTGATCATGGGCATGAGTATCCGGTTGGAGACGAATCCCGGAGCGTCGTTGACTTCCACCGGTGTCTTGTCGAGCTTCTCGCAAAGATCCTTCACTGCCGCAAATGTCGCATCGGACGTCGCCAGGCCGCGGATGACTTCGACGAGTTTCATGACGGGGACCGGGTTCATGAAATGCATGCCGATCACCCGGTCCGGCCGGTGTGTCACGGCGCCGATTTCCGTTATCGAGATTGATGACGTGTTGGAGGCGAGGATAACACCGGGGCGGCAGGAGGCATCGAGGCGGCGAAAGATCTCCTTTTTCGTCTCCGCGTTTTCCGTGGCGGCTTCGATCACGATATCGGCGGCGGCGGCCCCGGCGGCAAGGTCCGTGCCGGGGGAAATCCTCGAGAGGGTTTTCCCCTTCAGCTCTTCCGTCAGTGTCCCCTTCCGGACCTGGCGGTCGAGATTCGAGTCGATCGTGGCCATGCCGCGGTCGATGAGGTCCTGCCTGACGTCGTTCAACGAAACGGCAAATCCGTTCTGGGCAAATGCGTGCGCGATGCCGTTCCCCATGGTGCCGGCTCCGACGACGCAGACTCTGTGAATATCCATGGCGGGTCTCCGGAGGGTGGTGATGGGCTCTTTAGATCCGTTCCACGATGACCGCGCTCGCCTCACCCCCGCCGATGCAGATTGCGGCAAGACCCCGCGCGGCATTCTTCTGCTCGAGGGCGTGAAGAAGCGTCACGAGTATCCGGGCCCCGCTGGCCCCGATGGGATGGCCCAGCGCCACCGCCCCGCCGTTGACGTTCACTCTGGCGGGATCGAGTCCGGCGATGCGCGTCACGGCAATCGCCACAACGGCAAAGGCCTCGTTGATCTCAAAGAGGTCGATATCGTTCAGCGTCATGCGCGCTTTTTTCAGAACGCGCGCGATGCTGTCCGCCGGCGCGGTCGTGAACCAGACGGGGTCCTTTGCAGCGGAGGACTGGGCGACGATCCGGGCAATGGGCGCCAGGCCGAGCTCGTCGGCTTTCGCCCTTGACATCACAACAAGCGCGGCGGCCCCGTCGTTGATCTTGGAGGCGTTTGCCGCCGTCACGGTGCCGTCCTTTGTAAATGCCGGTTTCAGCCGCGGGATCTTGTCGAAATTGGTCTTGAAGGGCTCTTCATCGTCGGCAACGGAGGACGTTGTCCCTTTCCCCGCGGGCACCTCGACCCCGACGATCTCCTTGCGGAACCTCCCCGCCTTCTGCGCTTCCTGCGCGCGCCTGTAGCTCACTATCGCAAACTCATCCTGGGCTTCCCGGGGGATGCTGCATTCCCTGGCGCAGACTTCCGCGGCGTTCCCCATCATGTAGTTGTTGTAGACGTCCCTGAGCCCGTCCCGGATGATAACGTCCACGAGCTCGCCGTTCCCCATCCGGTACCCTTCGCGGGCCCTGTCGAGGAGGTACGGGGCGTTCGACATGCTCTCCATCCCCCCGGCAACCACGACGTCGGCGTCCCCGGAGACGATCGCCTGCGCCGCCAGCATCACCGCTTTCAGTCCCGATCCGCAGACCTTGTTCACTGTCATGCACTCGACGGACGTCGGGAGTCCCGCGAAAATCGCCGCCTGCCGTGCGGGCGCCTGCCCTACCCCCGCCTGAAGCACGTTCCCCATGATCACTTCCTCGACCGCACCGGGAGGGACGCCCGCGCGCCGGATCGATTCCGCGATCACCGCCGCGCCGAGCCGCGGAGCGGGGATGGCGCTCAGGGCTCCGAGGAAACTCCCCACCGGAGTCCTGCACGCGCTGACAATGACTGGTTCGTTCAAGGGACCTCTGCCTGGTCTGTGAAGCGGGACAGGGGCGTCGTGTTGGGCGCCCCTGTCCGCGGGAGGAGATATCAGCTGCTCATGGAGCGGAGGAATTCCTTGTTGGACTTCGTCCCCCGCATCTTCTCGAGCGAGAACTCCATCGCCTCGACCGTGTTAAAGTCGGAGTGGAGTTTCCGCAATATCCAGATCCGGTTGAGATCGTCCGCGTCGATGAGGAGTTCTTCCTTCCGGGTGCCGGAGCGGTTGACGTCCATGGCGGGGAAGATCCGTTTGTCGCTCAGCTTCCTGTCGAGGATGATTTCCATGTTGCCGGTCCCCTTGAACTCCTCGAAAATCACCTCGTCCATGCGGCTTCCCGTCTCGACGAGGGCCGTTGCGACGATCGTCAGCGATCCCCCCTCCTCGATGTTGCGGGCGGCGCCGAAGAACCTCTTGGGCTTGTGGAGCGCATTGGCGTCGACGCCTCCGGAGAGGATCTTGCCCGAGTGCGGAACAACCGTGTTGTGCGCCCGTGCGAGGCGTGTGATGCTGTCGAGAAGGATGACGACGTCCTTCTTCGCTTCCACGAGCCGCTTCGCCTTTTCGAGGACCATGTCCGATACCTGGACGTGGCGTTCGGGCGGCTCGTCAAACGTCGAGCTCACGACCTCGGCGTTCACCGAGCGCTCCATGTCCGTCACTTCTTCCGGGCGCTCGTCGATGAGGAGCACGATCAACTTCACTTCCGGGTGATTGCGCGTGATGCTGTTGGCGATCTTCTGCAGGAGGATGGTCTTGCCGGCTTTCGGGGGCGAGACGATCATCCCGCGCTGTCCCTTGCCGATCGGCGCAAGAAGATCCATGATCCTCATCGAGTATTCGCCGGGGGCCGTCTCGAGCTTGATCGCGGAGTTCGGATAGAGCGGCGTCAGGTTGTCAAAGAGGACGCGCTCGCGGATCGAGTCGGGGTTCTCGTCGTTCACCGCCTCCACCCGGAGCAGCGCAAAGAACCTCTCCCCTTCCTTCGGAGGGCGGACCTGTCCGCTCACCGTATCGCCGGTGCGCAGGTTGAACTTTTTGATCTGTGAGGGGGAGACGTAGATGTCGTCGGGGGAAGGAAGATAATTATAGTCGACAGACCGGAGAAACCCGTATCCGTCGGGCAGAACTTCCAGTACACCGCGGCTGAACGTCAGCCCCCCCTGTTCGGTCTGCGCCTCGAGGATCTTGAATATCAGTTCCTGTTTCCGGAGATCGCTGTACCCGTTGATATTGAGATCTTTGGCAATCTGGTTGAGCTCAGCGATCTTCTTGGATTTGAGCTCGGAAATGTCCATGGGCATATAGTAGAAACCTTTCTACGTGTGCAAAAAGCCGATCATCACGCGTCGCCTTTACCCGCAACACACTGAAGCATAGAATCTGAATTTGCCTGAGTAAGGGGATTTAACGGATGGAAAACGGTACCAATACGGATGAGTTTCGAACAGGTGGAAATGAAGAGATGTGGGGCGGAGAGAAGCCTGCCCCCAGGGCTGTTAATGCAATATAGATGTTCGCTCCCCCAATGTCAAGCATTTTCGCTCTGAATGGCCATAAGTGCCTCTCCGACCACGTAATGTGATCCCGTGACAAGTACCGCTTTCGGTTTCTTCATCCGGACGGCCTTCCGGATCCCGGAGGCCACGCTCCCCCCTTTGAGCATGCTGATGCCGGCTCTTTTCCCCGCCTGGTACAGCTCTCCCGCGGGGAGGGCCCGTTTCTGAACAGGCGCAACGGCGATAATCGTGCGGGCGGAAGAGGAGAGCTCTCTGAGCATACTCGAATAGTCCTTGTCCTTCATAACTCCAAAAACGGCGACAAGGTTCTTCACTTTCTGTTTTTTCAACTCCCCGGCAAGTGTCCGCATCCCTGCCGGATTGTGGGCGACATCCAACATGATGGTTTTCTTCCCTTTACGGAGCTTTTCCAGCCTCCCCCTGAGCCCGGTGTTCGCGGCCACACGCTCAAATCCGCTCCGAATGACGGGCCCTTTCAGAGCCCCGAAGAGCCTTCCCCCCGTTCTCGCGCCGAGGAGTGTGTCCAGAGCGCAGAGGGCAAGAGCGGCGTTCTGAACCTGATGCCCTCCCGAGAGGCCCGGTGTAAACCTCCCCGTTGCCAGCCGGGGCGACGAGAGTGACACTTCTCTCCCGCCCGCATGACGGACGACTGAGACGACATCCGAGGAACGGCGAACCCGGACACCGCACCGGGCTCCCCTCCTGCGAAGCACCGCGAGTACGCCGCTGTCATCCGAGCCCGTCACCGCGGGAACGGAGGGTTTGATGATCCCTCCCTTTTCGCGGGCTATTGCGCGCACGGTGTTTCCGAGGATCTCCGTATGTTCAAGGGAGACATTCGTGATAACGCTGACGAGGGGATGGAGCACGTTCGTCGCGTCAAGACGTCCCCCCAGGCCGGTTTCGATGACGGCGATATCGACCTGCTCGTCCGCAAAATACAGAAAAGCGACGCATGTCGTCGCTTCGAAGAAGGTTGCCCCGGTCTCCTCGATAAGCGGACGAAGTCTCCTGACGTACGCCACCAGGCGGTCCTCGCCCATCTCTTTGCCGTCAATCCGGATTCGTTCCGTGAACCTGACAAGGTGAGGGGAGGTGTACAGGCCCGTCCGGTATCCCGCCTCCGTGAATGCCGACGCAATGAACGCGGAGGTCGAGCCTTTGCCGTTCGTTCCGGCGACATGGATGGAGGGGAAGGCGCGTTCGGGACGGCCCGCACCGCGGACGAGCGCCCGGATATTCCTGAGGCCGAATTTCATGCCGCGGTATTCGAGCGCGTACAGAAAGCGGAGAGTGTCCCGGTAGGAGTTCACAGCCAGCTGTCGAGAATAGACACCCCTTTCCCGACATCAAGCGAACCCACAAGGGAGCCGACGTCGGCGATCCCGTTCTCGTCGCAGTACCGTTCGATCCCGGCGGCAACCTTGATCCCGGCGGCGGGATCGACAAAATTCGCCGTACCGATCTGCACGGCCGACGCGCCTGCAATCAGAAATTCGAGGGCATCGGAGGCGGTCGTAATCCCCCCGATGCCGAGAACAGGGATCCTGACCGATCGGGCCACTTCGTAGACCTTTGCAAGGGCGACCGGTTTTATGGCCGGACCCGAGAGGCCGCCCGTGACCGTCGAAAGAACGGGCTTTCTCGTCCTGACGTCTATTGCCATGCCGATCAGCGTATTGATCACGGAGACAGCATCCCCTCCCTCGCCTTCGACGGCGCGGGCAAATTCGGCGATGTGCGTCACGTTCGGCGTAAGTTTGACGAGAAGCGGTTTCTTCGTCAGGGGCCGGAGGCGGCGCGTGATGTCAGCGACCGCGCCGCAATTCGTTCCGAACGTCAGCCCTCCCTCCATCACATTCGGACAGGAAACATTGATCTCGAATCCGTCGATCCCGTCCTCCCCCTCGAGTATCCTGAGCACCTCGCAGTACTCCTCGACGGTGCTTGCGGCGATGTTCGCAATCACCGCCGTATCGACGGACCTCAGGAACGGGAGTCTTTCCTTCACGAACCTGTGGACGCCGATATTCGCAAGACCGATCGAATTCAACATCCCCCCCGCCGTCTCAACGATGCGGACCGGCGGGTTCCCCACCCGCGGCTTCAGAGAGAGCGACTTGGTGATCAGCCCCCCCAGCTTCGCGGGATCCGCCATGTCAATGCAGTCGTCCCCGTACCCGTACGTGCCGGAGGCGACGAGAACGCGGTTCTTCAGCTCGAGTCCTGCGAGGAGAAACGAAGTCCGGGCCATTGTCAGATCTTGATCGTTCGGATATCGAATGTCGGACCGTCTTTGCACATCAGCGCATACCGCTTCTCGTCACCCGCGGTCTCAACAGGACATCCCTGGCAGATGCCGATGCCGCATCCCATGGGGCCTTCAAGCGATACCTCGCACGGGATACCCTCTGCGCGCGCGAACGCTGCGACCGCCCTGAGCATGGGCGTCGGGCCGCAGGCGAATATCCTGGGGCGGCTGAGGGGATGAGCGCGGAGCGTGGCGGAGGCAAGATCGACGACGGTCCCGTGGAAACCCCTGGTCCCGTCATCCGTCGCAATATGCGGGTCCTGGAGGTATTCCGTAACCAGAACCGCCGATGTGCGGGCGCCCAGAAATGTGACGACCTGCTTCCCCTCTTTCTTGAGAGAAGACGTCAGAAGCGGGAGGGGCGCAACGCCGAGCCCACCGCCTATCAGTATTCCCGAGTCGTAGCCGAGCGAGACGGTATCAAAAGGCCTGCCGAGGGGCCCCATAACATCCAGCAGATCGCCTTTCTTCTTCCCCCGCATCGCGGCTGTGCCCCGCCCCACGACGTTGAAGACGACCTCGATGACGTTTCCATCAATCCGGTAGGCACTGAACGGGCGGCGCAGAAGCGGATCACGCGATTCTTCAACTCTGAGGTTGAGGAACTGTCCCGGTCGGACGGAGCGGCTGATGGCGGCAGAGGAAAACGACAGCGCAAATATCCCTTCTCCCGCGGTGCGGACCCCTTCCACCGGGCAGAGATCGATCATCATCTTGGAGTGGTCATTCATTCCCGGTCATCTTGTGGGGAGGGATCAGGAGGCCCTTCTTTGCAGCCATCGAATCCACGGGTGCGGGAGCCGGCCCGGGGTTGGGAATCCCACCCGGTCTTCCAAGGCTGTCGGCTGATGAAGCCGGTCCTGGGCCGGGAATTCCGCCCGGTCTTCCGAGGCTGTCGGCTGCGGCCGTCCGGCGCGCCTGGAGGGCTTTCTTTGCCGCCAGCGAATCGGCGGCCGCAGCCAGCTTATGCTTCTGAAACTGGGTTACTTCCGCAATCTTGGGGGACACACTTGTTGCGTACGGGGTCGTCGGGTAAAGGGCAATGAGCTTCGAGTAGCTTGCTATCGCGCTGTCGGGAATATAGAGTCTGTTCTCGTAGATCCAGCCGGCGGCGAAGAGCGCGCGCGAGGCAAGGGGCGATCGCGGATATTGCTGCGCGAGTTTCTTAAAGTCCTCCGCAGCGCCGGCCGAATCCCCCTTCACGAGGAGCCCTTCAGCCCGGTCATAGGCCTGCTCGGCTTCATCGACGACAGGACCCTCGGGCGGAAGCCCCAGGAATTTCCTGGCTTCCGGTGCAAATTGGGACCCGGGGAACTGCCTGACGATCTCCCGGTAGAGCGAATCCACAACGGGTTTTGAGGCAACCGAATCGCGGCCCGAATAAATCTGCGCGAGCGTGTAGAGTGCCCGCGGCGCATCCCGGCCCGAAGGGTAGTCCTCCAGGACCTCCCTGTACCAGAACTCCGCCGAGTCCGGGAGCACGATCGTGGCATAGAACAGGCCCGCAAGCTCATTCTCGGCATTCTCGCGCCTGGCATTCACCGAATCGATGGAGAGCGCCGGCACTGCCGGCGGAGGGCCCGGAGAGCGGAGGAGACCCGCAGTGTGGAGCGTATCGGAGGGCCGGGCCTGACCCGCCGTGCGAAGCGTGTCGGATGGCCGCGGCTGGCCCGAAGCGCGGAGCGTGTCTGCAGTTCGCCGAGGCGTGATCTCCGCCCGCGTGGTGTCACGGGGCGCACTGAGAACTTCGAGAAGCGTGTCGTCCTTCACTATTTCCCTGTAAAACTGGAAATAGCGCGCAAGGTACTCGGAGCGGTGCACACACAGCCTCGTAACGTCGGCCCCCGGAAATTCATTTCTTCCCTTCGTGTACGCCACGAGTGCCGAATCGTACAGGAAGAGCGTGTGTTCATACAGATCCCCGAGAGCGAAAAACGATTTTGCGGAAATCTCACTGCGGGGATAGGCTGTGTCGACACGCGTATAGTGTTCCACGGCAACCGGGAGGTTTCCCTCATCCCTATACGTGTTGGCAATCTCCAGTTCGATCTCGCCGAAGTATTCCTTGTTCTTGGCGTTCGCACGCAGAAGCTGGAGCCCTGCGAGTGCTTCGTCATACCGCCCCTGCTTCTCAACCATCCGGAGAGCGCCGATGCTCCCCCTGTACTCTCCCTGATAATTGTTGCTCGCCTTCTGCGCCCTCCAGTATGCATCCTCCGCCTCACGGTACTTCTCCATCTTCCTGTACATTTCAGCGGACATCAGCCCCGCGGACGAGCGCTGCTCCGGCGTGGCTCCGAACTCTGCCGCCTGGTCGAAATACTCGCGCGCGCTTGCGTAGTCCTTGTCCTCCTGCGCCATCTGTCCGAGAACAAGCGACGACCGCGCGATCATTCCGGCGTTCCCGTTTTTCTTCGCGTTATCCTGGACAATCAGCGCGGTCGCCCGGGCGTCGTCCCGGGCGTTCATCCGGTACTGTGCATAGGCGAGCAGGAGGCGCGCCTCGACGGCACAGGAGCCATCAGGATATCCGGCGATGATCTCGTTGAACTTCCGCTCCGCCTGCAGATTGTCATCCTCGTAGTAGTATGCCTTCCCGATCATCAGCAGCGCATCGTCGACGAGCTTTGAATCGGCATGGTACTGCAGCAGCTTCGAGCATTTCGCGATCACCGATTCGAGCTTGGTCTTGGTCCCCGACTGGATATTGAACTGCCCAAGCCAGGTCCGCCCGCCCGGACGGCTGTCGAGCTGGGTCATCACCTCGTCTTCCGCCTGACCGAACAGCGTCTGGGCGTTATAGTAGGTATTGAAATATGCCGACACGAAGTCGGTGACCACGCAGGAAGAAATTACAGACGCCGTGAGCGGGATCAAAAGGCAGAGGACGACGGTGCGGATGTTCGGTACTTCGATGGACTTCGCGGAACGTATTGCCAAGGCAGGGCTCCAATTGCGCGCTTCCCTATCAACATACCCATTCTGTCGTGGAATGTCAACTCCGCGGTTAAACCGCCGGGAGTCCGCGCGCGTCCAATCATGCAAAGAGGGTTCATCAACATTCAAGAGAGGAAAGGTACACCGATGCGGACATCAGCGGCGATTCTTTGTGCACTGATCATCACCGGGGGGACGATTGCGCTGTCGCAGCCGGATCCCGCGGACCACCCTACTCCGCCTCCCCAGCGGGGACGAAGGGAATTCATGGAAAAACTGGGGTTAAGCGATAAGCAGAAAGCCGATATCGCAGGTCTGCGGACCGAGATGGAAAAATCGATGGTCGGGATACAAGCCAAAATCAAGCTGGCGCGCATCGACATGAAAGCCCTTGCGGCGGCGGAATCTCCCGACAAGGCGTCGATTGAGGGGAAACTGAAGGAGATCAACGATCTCCAGTACCAGGAGAAGAAGGAGGCCGTCGACCACCTGTTCGCCGTCTACGCACTCCTCACTCCGGAACAGAAAAAGACGTTCAAAAACCAGATGATGGCAAGACTCTCAGGCGGAGGGATGGGGCGGATGGGCCGGCGATGGCAGGGGTTCCACAGGGAAATGCCGGAAGATCGCGCCCCGCACTGAGGACGCAGGAGAAAGGGGAGGGAGGACGCTCCCTGTCCTTTTTTTGATTGCAGCGACTAGGCCGGGTTTGTGGGCCTGATGTCGATTTCGCTAAAATTGCTTCTGACGGGCGCCGTCACGGCGAAAATCACTGCGGAGGCGACATCCTCCGGCTGCGTTATCTGAGGTCCCTTCTTCCCCGAGGACGAGAAGTCCGTGTCCACGGACCCCGGGCAGATAGTGACGACCCGGATATTGTGCTCGCGCACCTCCAGCATGAGCGATCCCGCGAACCCGCGCAAGGCCCATTTTGTTGCGCCGTATCCCGCCCCCCCCTTGAACGTGTTCTTTCCCGCAAGCGACGCTATGTTGACAATTGCTCCGCTTCGCGCCCGAATCATCGACGGAAGCACGCTCCGTGTCGCCAGAAACACCCCGCGCATATTGACGTTCCACATCGCGTCGAAATCGGACACTTCCATCGCAACCACCGGCTTGAACACCCCGATCCCGGCATTGTTCACCAGTATGTCCAGGGCCCCGCTAATTTTGAGGGACTCCGCTGCAAGGTGGTTCACCTGGCGCTCGTCGGTGATGTCCGCGCGGACAGGAGTGGCTGCCCCGCCCGAGGTGCGGATATCGCCGGCAAGCCTCTCGATCTCGGCCAGCGTCCGTGAAGCGAGGACAACGTGCGCGCCCTCCGACGCAAGGGCCCGTGCAATCGACTTGCCTATCCCCCTGCCGGCGCCGGTTACAATCGCGACCTTTCCGGCCAGCCTCGCTTCACTCATGCGGAACCGTCCTGCCTAGAGTTTTGATAGTTCGCTGCCGATCAGGTTAAGGAACTCCGAGCGGGTCTTGACGTCGTCCCTGAACGTGCCGAGCATGGCGCTCGTCGTCGCGACGGAATTCTGTTTCTCCACTCCCCGCATCATCATGCACATGTGCCTGGCCTCCATCACGACTCCCACACCCTGGGGATTGAGGGCGTCAAAGAGCGTCTGGGCGATCTGCTGCGTCAGGCGTTCCTGCACCTGCAGGCGCCGGCTGAACACCTCGACAATCCGTGGTATCTTGCTGAGGCCGACGATCTTCCCTTTCGGGATATAGGCCACGTGCGCCCGGCCGAAGAAAGGGAGCATGTGG
>Ga0182021_10001278_pt1 | contig 28585 bp, 34 predicted proteins | sample 612E3MmetaG_FD_120493 | JGI IMG/M metagenome (GOLD analysis project Ga0182021, IMG submission 120493) | Permafrost microbial communities from Stordalen Mire, Sweden - 612E3M metaG (Illumina Assembly) | ecosystem: Environmental > Terrestrial > Soil > Wetlands > Permafrost | place: Sweden...
CATTTCGGGCACCAGACCAGCTACTGGCATCCCCGCATGAAGACTTACATCTTCACCAAGCGGGACGGCATCCACATTATTAACCTGGAACAAACTGCCGGTATGCTGGACAAAGCCTGCGAAGTCGTTAAAGAGATTGTCGCATCCGGCGGCACGATACTTTTCGTCGGGACGAAAAAACAAGCCCACGATGCAATCGAGGAAGAAGCTAAAAGGTGCGATATGTACTGGGTCAACCAGCGCTGGGTCGGTGGCACGCTAACCAATTTCCCCACGATTCAGTCTCGTATTGACCATCTGGTCCGTTTGGAAGATGCACAGGCCAAAGGCGAGTTCGCCCGCTTGCCCAAGAAAGAAATTATGGGCATAGAAGAAGAGGTCGCTAAACTCAACAAACAGATGGGCGGCATCAAGGCAATGACGAGTTTGCCTTCGGCCCTCTTTATTGTAGACACTGTGAAAGAAAAAATTGCCATTGCCGAAGCCAAACGGGTTGGCATCCCGGTAGTTGCCATCGTGGATACAAATTCTAATCCGGATGACATCGACCATCCGATTCCAGCGAATGACGATGCTATTAGAGCCGTTAAATTAATTTGCCATAGAATTGCTGATGCCGTACTCGCCGGTAAAGCAATGATGACGCCGATAAAAACAGAGGAAGGAGAAGGGGTAAATCCCACCGAGGCCGCACCCACAGCAGAAGTAAAAGCCTCTGAACCGGAGATTTTCACCCCCGATGATAAATAAGAATGGAAATTTCCACTACCCAGGTCAAGGAATTAAGAGATAAATCCGGTGCCGGCATTATGGAATGTCGCACCGCTCTATTACAACATCAGGGTGACTTTGCAAAAGCATTAGAAACCCTGAAAACCAATTCAATCAACAAAGTCCAGAAAAGAAGCCAACGTACCGTCAACCAGGGGTCGGTAATGACTTACATCCACACCGGCGGCAGAATCGGGGCGATGGTAGAACTCAACTGCGAAACTGACTTTGTGGCTCGAAATGAGATTTTCAAGGAGTTGGGGCATAACATTGCCATGCAAATAGCGGCTCAGGAACCAATCTGCATATCAGAGGATAAAATGCCTAAAGACAGCGAATTAGCTCCTGCGGTCGCTTGTTTGCTTCTCCAGCCTTATATTAAAAGCCCGGAACTTACCATTCAGGACCTCATTAATGATGCCATCGCCAAGACCGGCGAAAACATCAAGGTAAACCGGTTTGCCCGATTTGAACTCGGACAGGCAGAATGCAGAATCGCTGGAGTATAGATACCCGGCCCTCAGTATAATTTCCTTAAATAGATGCTGAAGGTGGATACCAATGACGGCTCCTAAATACAAGCGTATCTTGCTCAAACTCAGTGGTGAAGCCTTCAAAGGCAGCTCCGCCTATGGCTTCGATTCCGCAGTTATTTCCAAAATCGCCCTGCAAATTAAGCACGTCTCGGAAATGGGCGTGCAGGTTGCGATCGTGGTTGGCGGAGGCAATATCTGGCGCGGGGCAGAAGCTGAAAAAAATGGCATGGACAGAGTTACCGCGGATTATGCCGGTATGCTCGCCACCATTATCAACGCCCTAGCGCTTCAGGACGCCCTGGAAAAAGTCAGCGTCATTACCCGTACGCAAACCGCCATCGATATCCAGAAAGTCGCGGAACCTTACATCCGCCGGCGCGCCATCCGTCACCTGGAAAAAGGCAGAGTCGTGATTTTTGCCGGCGGCACCGGTAACCCGTATATGACGACAGATACAGCGGCAGCGCTGCGTGCAATTGAAATCGAAGCGGAAGTGCTGCTGATGAGCAAGCATAAGGTTGACGGTATTTATAATGTTGACCCGCAAAAAAATCCATCCGCCAGGAAGTTTGATAAAATGACGCACACGGAAGCCCTTCAGTTGCGTTTAGGCGTAATGGATGCCACCGCACTTTCATTGTGCCGGGAAAACAAACTACCCATCATCGTTTTTGACTTTCTATTGGAACACAGTATCGAACGTGCCGTCATGGGGGAAGATATTGGTACTTTCGTGTCAGGAGAATAAAAATGATGAACAATGCCGCAATAACTAACGCTGAAATAAAGATGAAAAAATCGGTGGAAGCAATAGAGAAAGAGTTGGTTACCATCCGCACCGGACGCGCCTCTCCCAGTTTGATTGAACACCTCAGGGTCGAGTACGCCGGCACGATCCTGCCACTTAACCAACTCGCCTCCATTTCCGCGCCCCAGGCAAATTTGCTGGTTGTCCAGCCGTGGGACAAAGGCAGTATGTCCAGCATCGAAAAAGCCATCCAGAAATCCGAGCTTGGATTAAACCCGATTAATGATGGACGTGTTATCAGAATTGCCATTCCTCCCCTCAACGAAGAACGCCGTCAGGAACTATTGAAAATCGTACACCGCCGCATCGAAGAGGGTAGAATAGCCCTACGTAATGTCCGGCGTGATGCACTGGAAGAACTAAAAAACCAGGATAAAAATAAGGAAATTTCCCAGGACGAGCACAAACTATTACAAAATCAGTTACAAAAGCTGACTGACACCTATACTGTGAATATGGAACAACACGGTAAAAACAAGGAAAAAGAGGTTATGGCAGTATAGCTGAAAATCCCGCCAATTCACAGAGAGAGTCAGCATGAAACTAACCGCAGAAAACATCTCGTCATTACCCACCCACGTAGCCATTGTACCTGACGGTAACGGCAGGTGGGCAAAGAAACGCGGCTTGCCCCGGCTCAGCGGTCATCGCGAAGGCGTACTGAATATGATGCGCATGATCCAGTACATTAGTGAATACCCCATCAAATACGTTACTTTTTATGGTTTTTCAACGGAAAACTGGAACAGACCTGAAGCCGAAGTGAACGGCTTATTTAAACTCGTGGAACATTTTGTCGATGAACGACTCCATAAAATCCATGAGAAAAATATCAGAATCCGCCACATCGGCAGATTAGAAGGTTTACCCAGCAGCCTGCAAAATGCCATCAAGAAAGCGACCTCTCTCACCGCCAATAATAGCGGAATGACACTCGGTATCGCCTGGAATTACGGCGGGCGGGCGGAGATTGTGGATGCAGTCACCAAATTGATGGCTGACCCCAATCGGCCGCAACCACTGGATGAAAAATCCTTCGCCCGCTATCTTTATGCCGACGATATGCCGGATGTCGACCTGCTGATTCGTACCGCTAATGAAGAGCGCTTGAGTAATTTTTTACTGTGGCAGGCCGCTTACAGTGAGTACTATTTTACCGATGTCCTCTGGCCTGATTTCGGCAAAAAAGATATCGATTCGGCCCTGCTCGAGTATAGCAAAAGAAACCGCCGTTTCGGCGGATTATAAGTGGTGTAAATGCTAAAAAACCGAATCGTTACGTCGGCTTGGGCGATACCGCTTCTCGGCGTGATTATCTGGTTCGGCGAACCATATTTCACAATTTTTATCGCCATCGTCGGCTTGCTGGCGGCCATGGAATTCTACCGTCTCAGCAAAGGCGCAAAAGCTCAACCGCTGACTGTTTTCGGGATAATCTGGACGATATTGTTAATTGTTGTTCGAGATACCTGGATACGTACCCATTTAGCGCCTTATATCGAAATTGAATTACTCGTGCCCAATATGCTTACTGCTGGCATGGCTATCTCATTACTTCTCTTATTAGCACGAAAACAAAAACAGGGCGCTTTCACCGACTGGTCATGGACTTTGGCAGAAATTCTCTATGTCGGCTGGTTATTGGGTTATTTAGTCGCGCTGCGCGGAGTAAATGATGGCAGAAGCTGGTTATTTTTAGCGATATTAGCCACTTTCGGTTCGGATTCCGCTGCCTATTTTATCGGCAGGTTGTTCGGCAAACAAAAACTCGCCCCAACCATCAGTCCTAAAAAAACATGGGAAGGCGCTGTTGGTGGTTTAGCGGGTGCTGTGGCTGTCAGTCTGCTTTTCCTCTTGCCCACACCGCTTAAGCTCACCGCCTACCTTAATTGGTGGCAAATAATAATCGTCGGATTGCTAATCAGTATTTTCGGACAACTGGGCGATCTGGTAGAATCTCTTCTCAAACGGAATACCGGCGTCAAAGATTCCGGCAACATTTTCCCCGGACACGGCGGCATGCTCGATAGGATGGACAGCATCGTATTCGCTGTGGTTGTCGTATATTACTTGGTCATATTACTCGGTATTATCTAGCAGGGTGCTGAAAAACCTCTTTTTAGATAAAAATAGGGTTGCACCCAGGCACGAAATTGGGGTTCGATTTAACCCATTTATCCCTTTTTCAGCACCCTGCTAGGTTAGTTCTCTCTCCCCCCGTAGCGCATTTCACCAGAATGCACGAAGGTACTCAGGACAAGGGTCAAGAGTATTGGTGTGGGAGAGAGTCAGAAAGAGGGGTGAGTGCGACTGCAGAATGTAGTTTTCGGTGCTAATACTGCAATAAAGAATATACCGGAATATTGCCCAGATTATCGCGCCCTTTCAAAGCCAGCAACTCAATAACAAAAGCAGCCCCGATGATCTTGCCGTTCATCTTCTGAATCAGATTGGCCACAGCCTTAGCGGTACCGCCGGTGGCCAGGACATCATCGATTATCAGCACCCGTTCCCCATGCAGAACGGCATCCTGATGGATTTCGATGGTATCCGAACCGTATTCCAGCGCATATTCTTCCTGGTGGGTATTCCAGGGCAACTTACCCAGCTTTCTTACCGGCGCAAAACCGGCGCCCAGTTTATAGGCAATGGCAGGCCCGAAAAGAAATCCCCGGGCTTCCATCGAAACGACAACATCGATATTCATGTTACTGAAATGGTCGGCTATTGTGTCTATTGTATAAGCTAATGACCTCCCATCTTTTAACAGCGGTGTAATATCATAGAAATTAATCCCCGATTTGGGGAAATCCGGGATGGCGCGAATAATACTTTTTAAGTCGATGGGTGGCTTCCCGCCGAATGCATTACGGCTTTTTCCAGCAGACATATCTTTCCCCTCAGTATTAATCTAATTACCTATGGATATTATCATAAGACCGTGAGCGGTTCAAGAGCGGGCGAATGATTTTCCGTTCTGACCGTATGAAACCCCACCCCCACCCCCCATACCGGCGAAAGCCGGTATCCAGCGTGCCGATACTGGTGGACATGATCCTTCAGCTGAAGGACCCAAGCTCTCCTGGTGGGCGTAAGTGGCAGTGCTCGTAGAGTTTAAAACCGCGCGTTGGGCAATCAATTTACCGCCAAGGTAGTAGGACATGGTTTCTTTCCTATTGTCGGTACCGTCAATAACTTTTTCGTAATATTAATTAACGTAGAGGATGGTCTTGCCGCCTTCGGTCTTCTTGACACGGTTGCCATCACCGTTCCTGTATCAAGTCCAGGACAGGCACAGACGAAACTAGCCACGTCACTTGAAGCTTGATTATTATAACTTGATTATTCTTATCCCGTTATTACCTTGTTAAGGTGCTACATTATCAAAATCGTGTCTTTTGTTTGTGAATAGAGCATAAATTGTTTTTATTTTATCGAGCTTTCTGTTTCTTGTCAATAGATACCCACAAAATATCAATCAATTTGACTGTCAGTCTTGTGTCCAGTAGTATGTAATTAGGATTGAAAAGCGATGGTTAATTCTGCAAAAAATCTGGCGATTTTAGGTTCTACCGGCTCCATCGGCCGGCAGACACTGCAGGTTGTCCGCAATTTAGCCGGATGTTTCCGCGTGGTCGGGCTGGCAGCGGGACAAAATACGGAATTACTATTCCAACAGATTGACGAATTCAAACCGAAATACATCTATTATCAAAACAAAGAAACATCACAACTCACCACTCAAAACCTTGTCCCCAGACCTTTTCTTGACCGGGGATCACAATTTCTCTCTATGGAAGAAATTGCCGCCCATCCGGAGGTAGATATTGTTGTCATCGCCACCTCCGGCAAAGCCGGTCTATCTGCCACCCTCACCGCGGTGAAAGCCGGTAAGAAAGTTGCTATTGCCAATAAAGAACCGCTAGTGATGGCCGGTGAAATCATCACCCGGGAAGCCAAAGAGAGCGGCGCGCAACTCCTGCCGATTGATAGCGAACATAGCGCTATCTGGCAATGCCTGAACGGCGAATCACAGCCGCCAAAACGGATTTTACTGACCGCTTCCGGCGGTCCTTTCCGCGGCTTTTCACCGCAACAACTGGCTCAGGTTACTCCCCAACAGGCGCTACAGCACCCTTCGTGGCAAATGGGGAAAAAAGTCACGATTGATTCCGCCACATTGATGAACAAGGGCCTGGAAATCATTGAAGCCCACTGGTTATTCGGCGTGCCGCTGGAGCAAATCGAGGTCATCATTCATCCCCGGAGTATCATTCACTCGATGGTGGAGTTTAACGACGGCTCTTTCAAAGCCCAGATGTCCTACCCCGATATGCGGCTGCCCATCCAATATGCCCTGACCTATCCGGAGCGGGTGCCTAATCCGGAATTGCCCAAACTTGATTGGTCTAAAATCAAGGAATTAACATTTGAACCACCTGATTTTAAAAAATTCCCCTGCCTGGAACTAGCAATCAAAGCCGCTAAAATGGACGGGACAAGTCCGACGGCGCTCTGCGCCGCCGATGAACTAGTTGTAGATTTATTCCTGAAAGGCGCCATCAAATTCACCGATATTGCTCGTCTGATAGAACAGGTACTGCAACAGCACCAAACTATCTCTAACCCCACGCTTGATGATATTATCAATATAGACAACTGGTCACGGGAAATGGTCACTAAAATTTTCTATCAGGATTACAAATGCTGATCACACTGGTATCGTTTTTTCTGATACTAATTATTCTTATACTCGCTCACGAACTGGGACATTTTTTTACCGCCAAACTTTTCAAGGTCCGGGTTGAAGAGTTCGGAATTTTCTTGCCGCCTCGTATCTTTGGATTCAAAAAAGGCGAGACGATTTATTCCCTGAACTGGATACCTCTCGGAGGCTTTAACAAGCTAGCCGGAGAAGAAGACCCCGCCGTCCCCAACAGTCTGGCAGCCAAGAGTATTCCCGTCCGTTTACTGGTGCTTAGCGCCGGTTCAATCATGAATATTATTCTGCCGGTAATCTTGCTATGCATTGCTTTCATGATTCCTCACCTGGAATCGGTCAGCATTAACTCGACAGACAAGGCACAAGTTTTTGTGATGGAGGTCGTGTCCAATTCACCGGCAGCTAAAGCCGGCATTAGAGTCAACGATATCATTCTGGAAGCAAACGGCGTGCCCGTTCAAAACATCACTGATTATGAAACCGTCGTCAAAGCAAATTACGGGGTTGAAATTCCTATCACCGTCAAACACAATGACGGCAGAACGGAAGAAGTGAAGCTGATACCTCATGCAAATGCGCCGGCCAGCCAGGGCGCTACCGGTTTAGCCCTTACCAATGCAATGAGAAAAACCAATAATTTCTGGGTAGCCATCGGCAATGGGGCTGCCAGCTATTGGAATATGATTGTTCTTTTCAAGGACGGTATCGTGGGGATGATAAAAGGCACGGTACCTGTTAATGTAACCGGACCGGTGGGACTGGCCCAGTTGACCGGTCAAATAGTAAAGACCGGTATTGCCAACCTGTTAAGTTTTGCCGCGGTTATCAGTCTTAATCTTGGCATTATTAATATCTTCCCCATTCCGGCGATGGACGGCGGCAGAATTGTCTTTGTGCTGCTGGAATGGGTTCGCCGCGGTAAACGTATTTCTCCCAAAACGGAAGGAATGGTACATTCTATCGGATTCATGCTGCTGATGCTTGTGTTCATTTTGATTTCTTACCACGACATTTTACGCATCATCAGCGGTCAGAGTTTTTAGGATAAGACATTTCCTTGACAGTCTGCCAAAAAGAGAACTATAATTCCTCAATAGGTTACAAACAGGAAGTATGAATTAAGATGCCGTCAAAAAAGAGTAAAGGCTCTCCTGTCGCGACCAGAATAAAAGCTGCCATTATTCTCATCGCGGGCATCATCATACTGGTACTGGGCATTGGCATGTGGCAGAGTCCGGAAGTCGATTGGCCCGGCTTTATGGGAGCCTGGGGTTCACTCGGCGATGAATTCACGCGTTTGAAAAATGACCCTTTTGCTATCCTCGGTATTGTCGTCATCATCGTCGGGGTTATTCTGGCTTACTATGGCATCAAACGTCTGATAAAGGGTAAATCGGAATAAAAATTACGCTATGTATACCACTGCCACTACAGCATCCTTAACATTGTGCTCATCAAAGAGAATCACGGCCAGTTTCCTGCCGGCTAACATTTCTACCACTGGTAGATTGCCCGCCACCAGAACACCCTCCAGATAAGTTTTACCGCTGCCCGCAATCTCTATCGTCGCGGTATAATTCCCGGAATCAAAATTTTTCAATGTCGCTTTATTTACAGTCACCATGCCTACACTCCACTCAATAATAGGGTTTTGTCGCTTCTCTTAATTGCTCGCGGTCTTCTAGCGGAGGTAAAGACTGAATTGTCATTCTGAAGGAGCATAGCAACTTATTGAATCTCGGGGAAGTGCAGGGTGCACTGATTCCCCATCACCTCGAGATAAATTCACTTCGCTCAGTATGAAAAAGAGAACAGGAGTTGTTAGCTCCCTTCTAATTTTGTTCGAAGGTTATCTAGTACCAGATCCGCTTCTTTGTCATTCAACTTCACGACGATAACCTCAGTTAACCGCCCGATTAGAGTCGAAGGTACCCAATAATCAACAGTCAGGGTCACTCTTGTTTGATTTTCTTTAGACCGGAATGTCCAGGTAATAGCACTTTCCAATGCGCCATGCGTGGTAGAGGTGAACCAACAATTCGGGTGTATATCGGTAACTTCACTTGAGCCGTGAAAATGCATCCCACTCATCTTATACATCCATTTTGCATTGTATCCACCATTGGGTAATAATCATTCGTTTTTTATGTCTACTAAGCTAGGCCAAATCTGTAGAAGATTGCTCGGTTTTAAAACATAATTAAAGATTTTTTCCGGAGGTGCCTCAATCATGATTTCTTTGTCAGCCGTTGCCATTCTCTTTTAAAACTCTACTTCTGTCCAACCAATAAAAATATATCCAGTGTAGATGGTATAATTTTCCATAGCTTAGCATATATGATTCTAAAATTGCAAGAGGCATATTAAAATATTTTCGTTGCGAATCATTTTATTGACTTCAGAAGTTGATTTCTTCATAATGACAATTAATCGATACCAAACAGGAGTGATATGCACCGCTTCTTTTTACCCAAAGATTGGATTGAGCAGGATAACGTCACTATCACAGGTGAACTACTACGCCAGATTAGTTATGTTCTCCGGCTGAAACCTCTAGACTGCATCGTCGTTCTAGATAATAGAGGCTGGGAATTTGAGGTTGAGATTGAACGCATTACAAAAGAGCAGGTAACGGGGAAAGTGATAAATAAGCAACGCGGCCAGGGAGAACCAAGAGTTAAAATCACACTCTATCAGGCTCTCCTGAAATCTGACAAATTTGAATTAGTGCTCCAGAAAGGCGTGGAGCTTGGGGTAACATCTTTTGTGCCCTTCATTAGCGAAAGGTGCATCTCACGAAAAGAGTCCGCCGGTAAAATAGAACGCTGGCGAATAATCATTCAGGAAGCCGCCGAGCAATCGGAACGGTTAATTCTGCCCGTTCTGCATCCCCTGATTTCATTCGATGAAGCCTGCCGATCGGTAAAACAACCCGCCCTTTTACTCTGGGAAGAAGAAAAAAGTGTGAGTCTCAAAGAAACTCTGCAAAAGCCCCCGTTTAAGAATGCTACAGCGTTAAGCCTATTTATCGGCCCCGAAGGCGGTTTCCCTGCCTCGGAAAAAGAGTTCGCGCAACAGCACGGCATTGCTGTTGCCAGCCTGGGAAAACGCATTTTACGTGCGGAAACTGCCGGTTTAGCAGCTATCAGTGCTGTTCTTTATGAAAAGGGCGAGATGTGCTAAAAACACTACTGCAAGCATTCTGCAAGTCTTGTTTGGAAGGTGCAAAGTGAAAAACAAGAGCGTCAAGATTGAAAAAGCAGCAAGCACTGGGTTCTGTTTTGGAGTCCGGCGCGCTATAACGGCTTTAGAAGAGGCCGCTAAGCAACAGGGTAATATTAAGACCCTGGGCGCTGTTGTCCATAACCAGCAAGTACTACAGCGGCTTGCGAGGCTTGGTGTTAGCGTCGCCGGAGCAATTGATGATATCAAAGGCAATACCGTTGCCATTGGCGCTCATGGCGTCGGACCAGAAGTCGCTGAAAAAATCAAAAAACGCAACCTGAAAACTATAGATACAACCTGCCGCTTTGTGCACCGCGCGCAATCGGTGGCACAGCAAATGTCGAAATTAGGATTTTTCGTTGTGGCCTACGGTGATGTAAATCACCCTGAGGTCAAAGGTATTCTGGCCTGGGCAGGTGGAAATGGCATGGCAACTTTGGACGCTCGGAAAATTACGGAATTAAAACCGCTGCCCAGACATATTGGTGTACTTGCCCAAACAACACAAATTCCTGCTAATTTCAACGAATTTATCAAAAACCTGGTCGATATCGCGCTGCATCGAGACTCGGAATTATATATTGTAGACACTATTTGCCACGATATCCGGCGCCGGCAGCAATCGGCCCAAAAACTGGCAGACAAAGTCGACTTGATGTTTGTCGTCGGCGATCATACAAGCGCTAATACGAATCGGCTGGCGGAACTCTGCGGTCGACTGACCAAAACACAACTCATCGAAACCGCCGCTGAAATCCAACCCGACTGGCTGAAAGGACACCAACACATCGGCATCACCGGTGGCGCTTCTACCGCCGAGGAGATCATCACCGAAGTGCAGGACAGACTGGGAAAAATGACCCAAAAGTAGCATTTTTCAAGTTTCTGCTAGAGACGCTGCCAAAATATTATTTGGGTTAGTTCCCTCGCCATCGAGGGCTTATCGTCCTGTGTATCCCCACGGGAGAGAAGGTCAGGGAGAGAGTGTATAATAATACCCAGAAGTTTTAGCTCGTTAACTAAAAAAGGGACCAGCAATTATAACCCCATTGATTTCGCGATTGGCTCACGCCAATAGTCAGCGTCCCCATAACTGAGTTGCGCAGCCTTCCCGCGGGTGGTGTAGAAATGCAGGTCATGGTCAATTGTCACACCAATCGCGCCGAAAATCTGGTGTGCTTTGGTAATACACCACTCGTAAGCTTCCGCCGAATATGTTTTTGCGATGGCCGTCTCACGTATCGACGGCAGACCTTCACCCAATTGCCAGGCCGCTTGATAAGCGACAAACCGCGCGCCGTCCACATAAGTCACCATATCGGCCATATAATGCTGAATCACCTGAAAAGTCCCGATTGGTTTATCGAATTGTTTCCGCTCTTTAGTATAATCCAGCGTCATTTCCATTACTTTTTGCAGGACACCGATGGTATCACAGCAAACTGCCACCGCTGCCCGCTCAATCACCTTCTCGACAACCAGCCAAGCCCCTCCTACAGTACCCAAGACATTATCCTTTGAGACAATGACATTATTGAAAGTTACTTCACACAATTTATCACCGTTAATCGTCTTCAACAGCGTACACTCGATACCTTTGTCTTTCGCCGGCACAATAAAGATGGTGAAACCTTTCTTTTTATCCGGCTCGTCACTCGTCCTAGCGACACACAGAATATAATCAGCTACACTCGCATTTGGAACAAATAACTTGGTGCCGTTGATGATGAAATCATTTTTCTCAGTCAACGCCGTGGTAGCAATTGAACCAGGTTCATACAAACCTTCAGCTTCATTAAGCGCCATAGTCATGATAATCTTGCCGTTGGCAATATCAGGTAAATAGGTGGCTTTTTGTTTCTCATTCCCATCCGCCAGAATTGTCAATGCTCCCAAAACCACTGTTGGAATAAATGGACCCGGCAGACAAGCCCGCCCCATTTCTTCCAGCAATACTGCCAGATTGATAAACTCCATCCCGGAACCGCCATATAAATCCGGAATTGCCAGCCCCAGCCAGCCTAATTCCGCCATTTCCTTCCAGAGCGTCGAAGAATAACCTGCCTCATCGGTCTCCATTTGCCGAAGGTAGCTTTTAGTACATTTATCCGCCAAGAAGGCACGCGCCGATTTCCTTAGCATTTCCTGTTCTTCAGAAAGCGTAAAATCCATCTATATTACATCCATTTTCTTAGTCCCCTCACCCCTTGTCGCTATAGTATTTTATGAGTAAATGTAGAGAGGGTTAGGGTGAGGGGGACATCATTTACCTTTTTGAGGACTGATTAGTGCTTGATAGAATTCTTCTGATGTCTTCCCCAACGACATTTTTTCCATAGGGCACATATTCTGCCGGCTATCATCCTGAATACAGAGCACAATTTCCATAAAGTGATACTTAATGCCGAACGAATCCATTGCCTCGATAGCCATATCGCTTCCCAGCGGACTGAATACCTCGGAACACAGTATTTTCTTTAATAATAAAGCCGCAGCATTCCCTACCACCCGGTCAAAAACAGTCACGTCTTTTTCATAAGGCACAAAACGCGCTGCATATTCCAACAAGGGAGATAGCCGTTCTTTCTGTGAGGAAAAGAGAAGTTTATCCCCTTTGTAGACCCAGATAGTGTCCTTACTTTTTAAAAATCCATCGAATTTAGTATTTACAATTTTTGTTGGCATGGTTCTCCGTAAAATGTTACCAGCTAACCTTGGTTTCAACGATTATAAATACTCTAGTTTACAGAAGGCATGCCCAAACCGCGGGTCGCCACGACACCCTTTAAAATTTCATTGGTGCCGGCCTGTAAGCTGTAACCCTTCGATCCCAGGAAAGAGTGCGCTGCCATGCCCATCATCGGGGCATATTTAGATTCTTTCCATAGTTGCCCATAAAGACCGAGAATATCCGTCGCGATGCTCGCCAAATTTTGCTCCCACGTGGTACAGAACAGCTTGGCGATGGCCGCTTCGATATTGGGAGCCTCACCTTTCCCCATAACCTGGGTTGTACGGTATATTAACATTCTTCCCACTTCAAACCCAACCTGTAGCTGTACTAATCGACTCCGGATTATCGGGTCTTCACAAATTAGTTTACCATTCCGTTTCGTTTCTTTGCTGAATTTGATAATGGCATCAAACAGCGGATAGTTCCCCATCAGCCACTCCATTCCCGATCGTTCGTAATCGAGTTGTTTCAGTATCTGGTAGAAACCGCGGTTTTTCTCCCCGATGAGGTGTTTTTTGCGAACGTGAACGTTATCAAAGAAAATCTCACCCCAGGCTTCAATGCCGGTAATATCAACTATTGGGCGAACCGTGATGCCGGGTACAGCGCAATCGATAATGAACTCACTGATGCCCTTTTGTTTTGGCGCGGAGGGGTCAGTTCGCGCCACCAGATAGATATGAGTCATATATCTCGCGCAGCTGGTCCACATTTTTTGTCCGTTGATGATGTAATAGTCGCCCTCTTCCAACGCTCTGATATTGAGCGAAGCTAGGTCGGAACCGGCTCCAGGTTCACTCATTCCCAGGCCGACACAAACTTCACCTTTCAGTATATTCGGCAGAATCTCTCTTTTTTGTTCTTCTGTGCCGTAAGTATAGATAGCACGGCCCATTTGCCATTCGGCAACCCAGTGGCAGGCAGCCGGTGCACCGTAGCGCAGCATTTCCTCTGTCAGAATCAGCCGGTCAATAGGACTTCTGCCCAAACCGCCGGATTCTTTCGGCCAGGTAATACCGAGCCATCCCTTGGCTGCTACCTTCTTAGTAAAATCCCAGGAGAATCCCTGTATCCAACCGTCGCACATTGGCTGGAAGGCGCCTTTCTGTATCTCGTCCTCTAAGAAATTACGCACTTCCTGTCTGAAGACTTCCTGCTCAACGGTAAACGCAAAATCCATTGCCTTTAACTCCCAAAAATGGATGTCCTTCTCTTATCCTTACAATCAAGGATTAAGTAAGGATGTCTAAATTGATACTTGGACGAGCGTTTATACCACTAAACAGGTTACCGTTCTTGTAATACCGGTAATCGGATGAATATGCTGGGTCACCAAATCGCCGATTTCATTTAGCGTGGCAAGTTCTACAATTGCAATTACATCATAGGGACCGGTAACTGTCTCAACTGATTTCACACCCTTCAGGCGGGCTAAACCGGTAACTACCTCTTTGGTCCTGCCAACTGTGCACTCGATGAGAATGTAAGCTCTAGCTGCGCTTGCCATGGTAAATTACCTCCCTATCGTATTTTTTGGTTATTTAATTTAAAGAAACAATTCAAGCATTTCCCATTATATCCCAAAAAGCATCAGATTTCACTAAAAAACTAAAAATTAATAACAGCCTGTCCCTTAACCTTGCAGTGGGGATATTACTCACCTTATAATAACTGTATTCCATTTGTATTGAATTAACCTCATAGAAACCATGGAGGTGAGGTTTGGAATATTTTTTAACCGAACAACAAAAGACCCTAAAAAGCCTGGCTCACCGTATTGCGGAGGAGAGGGTTTTACCAGTTCGGGCTGAGCTTGATGAAAAAGAGCAATTCCCCGCAGCCCTTATGAAAAACCTGGCGGACAGCGACCTTTTCCGCATCTTTATCCCGGAAAAATATGATGGATTAGGCGGCGGTTGCCTGGATTTATGCCTAGTAGTCGAGGAATTAAGTCGCGTCTGCAGTGCCGTAGCTGTTTCTTATGCCGCTACCGCCCTGGGAGCTTATGCCATTATCCTTTATGGCGGTGAGGAGCAGAAACAAAAATACCTGCCTGCCATCGCCTCAGGGAAAATCGCGGCTTTTGGTGTAACGGAGCCAACTGCCGGCAGCGACCCCGGCGGTATTATGACTACCGCTCAGAAAACTCCCGAAGGGTACATTCTCAACGGCACCAAGCAGTTCATCACCAATGGCGGTGAAGCCGAGATTTACACTGTTATCGCTTTAACCGATAAAAACAAAGGCCCTCGCGGTGCCAGCGCCTTCATTGTCGAAAAAGATACCCCGGGTTTCACCTTCGGCAAGAAGGAAAAGAAAATCGGTATCCGCGCTTCGGCTACCCGTGAACTGATCTTCCGTAATTGCCTCGTTCCCGCCGAGAATCTCATCGGTAAAGAGGGCACTGGTTTTATCGTAACTATGAAAGTCCTGGATAATTCCCGCCCCGGCATCGCCGCTCAGGCACTGGGCATTGCTCAGGGCGCGATGGAGGCAGCGGTAGATTACACCCGTCAACGCATTCAGTTCGGTCAGCCTTTAATTTCCCTGCCTGTTGTCCAGTATAAGCTGGCAGATATGGCAATACAGGTTGAGGCCGCCAGAGCGCTCGTTTATACTGTGGCCAAAACAATTGACAGCGGCGTTAAGGCCTTCACCGAAGAATCTGCTATGGCCAAGGTATTTGCTTCTGATGTCGCCATGAGAGTTACCACTGATGCCGTGCAGGTCTGCGGCGGCGCAGGTTATATGCGCGACTATCCTCTCGAAAAAATGATGCGGGATGCTAAAATTACCCAGATTTATGAAGGCAGCAATGAAGTCCTGCATAATGCCATCGCCATTGAGCTGCGTAAACGGAAAGGCAAACGGGAATGAACATCATCGTTTGCCTGAAACAGGTACCCGGTACCACCGAGGTTAAAATTGACCCTAAAACGAATACCCTTATCCGCCAGGGGATTAAAGCGATCGTTAATCCCTTCGACAGCTACGCTTTAGAAGAAGGTGTCCGTCTCAAAGAACGTTTTGGCGGCAAAGTGACTGCGATTAGCATGGGGCCGCCGCAGGCAGCGGACATGCTGTGTGATGCCATTAGCGTCGGTGCCGATGAAGCTATTTTATTGAGTGATATAGCTTTTGCCGGTTCCGATACACTGGCAACTTCCGCTACACTGGGAAAAGCCATTGAGAAAATTAAAATCTACGATCTGATTATTTGCGGCCGGCAAACCCTAGACGGCGATACCGGTCAGGTAGGACCGGAGCTTGCCGAGAATTTGTGTATCCCTTTTATTGCCTACGTCAGCAAAATTGAAGAAATTGCTAACGGTAAGATAAGAGTCCAACGCATGGTAGAAGACGGCTACGAAACAATCGAAGTTTCGCTCCCCACCGTGATTACCGTGGTGAAAGAAATCTGTGTGCCGCGAATGCCCTCGTTGCGAGGTCTTTCTAAATCTAAAACGGCGCAAATTCCCGTCTGGACCGTCAAGGATATCGAAGTAGACAGCAATACTATCGGCCAAGCAGGCTCCGGCACCTGGGTTATCAAAGTTTTTTATCCGCAGCGAATACAACTCGCCGAGATGTTAAAGGGTGAACCGGCAGAGCAGGTAAACACCCTGATTGGAAAATTAAGAGAGGTAAAACTGATTTAATAAATCACCCAGACCACCGATGAAATCGGGGGAAGGCTATAGTCCTTGAGCGTAGTCGAATAGGATTCTCCGCGCCTACTAATTAGGGACGGAAATTCTTCGTCCTCAACAGAAAGACTCAGAATCAACGGGAGATCTATGGGTTTAATTATTAATAAAGAGAAATGTACCGGCTGTGGTAGTTGCGAGCCCGCCTGTCCGTTTGGTTTAATTGCTATCGTCGGTGATAAAGCCAGTATCAAATTGGAATGCTGTACCCTTTGTGGCGCCTGTCAGGATGTGTGTGCCTGTGAAGCCATCAAGATTGAAAAGCAAATGGACATTGTTACAAATAGCGATGAATATCATGGTGTTTGGGTTTTTACCGAGCAGCGTAACGGTGAAATTAAAGGTGTCGGCTATGAGCTGCTCTCGAAAGGTAGAGAATTGGCCGATACTCTGAAAACCGAATTGTGTGCGGTCTGCTTCGGGTATAATATCAAAGGTATCGAACAACTGACTGCCTGCGGCGCAGAAAAAGTTTATTTGATCGACGACCCCGCTTTTACCAGCCAGACGGAAGACGTTTACGTGGTAGAACTGGTCAAACTCATAAAGCTATATAGGCCGGAGATTGTTTTAGCCGGTGCTACACCGTTCGGGCGTTCTTTTTTCCCCAGGGTTGCCGCCATCCTTAAAACCGGCTTAACTGCCGATTGTACCGGACTGGACATCGATACCGAAAAGAAACTATTACACCAGACTCGCCCTACCTTCGGCGGTAATGTTATGGCCACTATTATCTGTCCTTCAAGACGCCCGCAGATGTCCACCGTACGTCCGCGTGTTTTTAAAAAGAGCCTATTGCAGAACACCAATGCCGGTAAAATTATCAAGATAGATTTCGATAAGTCGACAATCAGTTCTAAGACCAGACTCTTGAATTTTGTCGCGGACTTGACGGAGAAAGTAAGTTTGGAAGATGCAGATATCATTGTTTCCGGCGGGCGCGGCCTTGGCAAGCCGGAGAATTTCCAACTGATTCGAGAACTGGCCGCGACACTGGGGGCGGCAGTCGGCTCCTCACGTCCCCCGGTGGACGAAGGCTGGATTCCCTACTCACATCAGGTCGGGCAAACCGGCAAAACCGTATGCCCTAAGCTTTACATCGCCGTCGGTATCTCCGGAGCCGTCCAGCACATGGCCGGTATGCAGACCTCCGATTGTATCATCGCCATCAATGACGACCCTGATGCCCCGATTTTTCAAATTGCTACTTACGGCATCGTCGGCGACCTTTTCAAAGTAGTGCCGCTGTTGACAGAGCAACTGAAAAACGGGTAGACCCCATTCTTCACCAATACTTGGGAGAAAAGCTATAGCCTCTTTACCTCAATAATGAAATCTGAACAAAGTACGTCAGTACCCAAAGTACAATAGAACCAATAAAGACGATAATCCACACCTTTTTATTCCACTGGAAAACTTTATTACCGTCGAAGTTGCCCCATGGTATCAGATTAAAAAAAGCTAACCAGGCATTAATTTGCATTCCGATGATGCCGATATCCCCGATGGAGATAACCCACGACGCTAATTGTGACATAGATTTGCCGGTGGCGGCCATATAGGACTGCACAAAACCTAGAAAAATAATAGTAAAAAAAATAAACACAATTGTTAAAACTATATTAACAATTGGTCCGGCTAAAGCGGATTTCCCCAGTTTTGCCCTGTTCTCCGCAGTATCTTGAGTGATCATAATATGTACTCCACCCGGCGCTGCAAACAGGAAACCAAGCAAAGCTGAACCCATCGCCAATATCAGACCGGGAATCCAGACCCGATAGACGGCTTGAAAACCATACCTTCGAGCTGCAATTCTATGTGCCAATTCATGGAAAACAAAAGCAAAGAACACCACCACCAGTGATTCGAGAATAGTAGTGCGTAATCCTACCGAATCTTTAAATGCATTTATACCCCCGGCGATCGCAATGCCGAAAGCAATACCTAACCAGACAACAGAAATCGCGAACTCAATAATTTCGTGAAAAATATTTTCTTTCTGAGCTTCCATCCATATATTCCCTTAAAAACTTTAGTATAATTTCAAACGTAATAAATTCATTAAAAGCTATTAAGAGAGCTAATGTCAACCTAATAAGGTTATCACTCGTAAAAGTGAGGATTAATTTCTATGTTATAATTTTGTAGATATGAAAATATATTCCTCCTACGACCCCTTCGCCTGGATATACAACCGGCATTGGGGAAACATTTTTCTTCCGGTAGTACTACCGATTCTGGATAACTTGGTATTGAGCAAACTCCCTAAAAACGCCCGCATCCTCGACCTCTGTTGCGGCACCGGCCAGATGGCACAAAAATTAACAACCCTTGGTTATCGCGTCACCGGTATCGATGGTTCTTCTGAAATGTTAGGCTATGCCCGTGAAAATGCGCCGGGAGTAGAATTTCTGCAGACAGACGCCCGCTCATTTAAAACACCGCATAAATACCATGCTGTAGTCTCCGTTTTTGACAGTCTGAATCACATTATGTCTACCAGCGAGTTGAGGTCGGTTTTCGTTCAGTCCTATAAGATCCTCCGTAGCGACGGACTTTTAATGTTTGACCTGAATACCGAAGCCGGCTATTTTTACGAGTGGAACGGCGATTTTACTATTGTAGAAGACGACCATGTCTGCGTAGTACGCAGTACCTACAATCAGAAGGTCCGCACTGCAGATTTTGATGCCACCATTTTCCGCTTGAAAGATGACAATTGGTACCGCCATGATGTTGTTCTTTATCAGAAGTGCCACGCTCCAGCCGCTGTAAAAACGGCACTAAAATCCGCGGGTTTTACGGATATTGAAGCCTACGGATTTGATTGGCAATCCAGCATTCGAGCGCTGGATAAAGATGCCAGAAGAGCTTTCTTCCTCTGCCGCAAACCTTAAAACTTACTCTGTATACTTATCGCTAGGTCTTTCTGATCCAGTTTCACCGCCGTTAGTATCATTATTAAATTCTTTTAATTTGTTTAGTATTTCGATATTAGTGTTTCGGATTTGTTCGTTATTTGGTTATCTCCCTCGTCTGTTTGGCTATGTAATGTTCATTATGGTAAAATACATTGTATTAAGAAACGAAGGAAATACAATGAGCACCAAAAAAGAAACCGAACTCCAGAGTTTTATTGATAACGTCAATAAAAAAGATAAACTGAATGGCAAGAAGGTCGTTTTTAATTTTGTAAAACGCAAGAGAAAATAGCTTTTAACCTTGGTATGCGCTCATTTTACCGGCATCCTGTCCAAATTACAGATAATATTTGTAACTCACGGTTTACAGCTCTCTTAAAAACCCACTGTGGATATACGAGGTTGGTTGACTGGCACTAATTTCTTCTGCTCATTCCCACAATCAATAAAATACCCAAACCTATCAATGCTACCGCGCCAATGCCAGCCCACCAGTTAAACCAGCGTAAAATATTAAAAGCCCCCAATAAACAAATGACGCCGATGACAATGATAATAATCCCAAAAGCATTCCGACTGCGTATTTGTTCTTTTGTAACCTCTTCCTTTGATTCTTTTTCTTTACTGGCGAATGTGTTATGGATGTCAGCACCTAATTTCGTGGCGGTTTCCTTGATTTCCTTTACATTTTCCTCAACAATACCCTGAGGAGTGGTTTTCTGCGATTCTTCCATGGGTGCGACAATTGCGATTACGATATACGCCAGAATACCGAATCCGGCAAAAGCCATCAGGACAAAGATAATTCTGATAATTGTAGAGTCAATCCCGAAAAATTTACCCAGTCCGCCGCACACCCCAAACAGCATACGATCTTTTCTGCTGCGATATAACCTGTTTTCCATATTCTCTCTTCTTATGGTTCCTGGTGCTTAGCCTTTTCGGCTTCACTCTTTGCCTGAACCATCTTATCTCCGACTTCTTTCGGCGACATTCTCCCGGCAGATACCACCATCTTCAATGCTTCCTCAACGGTAATACTTGTGCGGAGAAGTTCACTTTCATCAACAATCTGAATGAACCCGGTCATAGGATTGGGCGCTGTCGGGATGAAAACATTAACCAGTTTCTTGCCGGATTCATCGAGATGCTCGTTTGTCACAAAACCGATGGTGTGAATACCCTTTCTGGGATATTCAACCATCACCACCTGCATAAAACCTGTTTTTTCAGGGTCGGAGAAACTCTGTATAACCTGTCTTATTCCTACATAAATGATGCGACCAATTGGAACCCGGGATAATTGAGACTCAGTCCAGCGGACAATCCTTTTCCCGATAACGTTCATCGTAATTGCGCCAACAACCAGAACCAGTATTACAATAACTGCGAAACCAACACCGATTATTTCATGTCCGAAGATGCGTGTGACAAGAGGTCGCAGAAGTTGGTCAATTTGAGTGAAAAGCCAGCCAAATATCCATATCGTTAGTCCGATTGGTACAGTAACAACTAACCCGGCAATCAGTATATCCCGGAATTTCCTTAGAAAACGATTCCAGAATGATGGCTGCTTTGTTATTGCCATGCTAATCCCTCTATCGCCGATTTCACAATTATAATAGCAGTAGTATCGGACTTCGGCAATAACAAACCAAATACACAATAATTAGTCTCTGGTGGGATCCTTCTTCGAAAAGACTTGCCCTATCTCTGGATAAAATGATGGTCCTCACGCTCAAAATCGGGTTGATAACTTTCCGGCGCGCTCAACTCTTGAATCCAACCATTCTCCAGACCCAATTTGTCTAATAAATCTACCGCCTCGTTATATTCCGCTTCTGTAATTCCACGGGAGAGGGCGGGAAAACGCGCGGCATGATGCGCCGGGTAGTATTGCGCCATCAGGCTGATACTGACTTCCGGGGAGATTTCTTTTACTAACCAGGTCAGGGATTCCTCACTGCCCGCCAGCCTTCCCGGTAAAATGAGATGGCGGACAATCAAGCCTCTCTGCGTAATCTCATTTTCATCGGTCATTATATTCTCCACCTGCCGATACATCTCTTTAATCGCATTTCGGTCATTTTCCACATAGTCGGTAGCATCTGAATACTGTTTCGAAATTTTATCGGAGGTATACCTTAAATCCGGTAAATAGATATCAATAATTCCATCCAGTGCCTTGATTGTTTCCAGTAAATCATAGCCGCTGGTGTTGTAGACAAGTGGTATGTTCAGACCCATCGGGACTGCGAGCAGCAGCGTTTCCAATATCTGTGGCACAAAATGTGATGGTGATACGAAGTTAATATTATGGCAGCCCAGCTCATTTTGCAGATAAAGCAGTTTTTCTGCCAGTACCTGATACCCCATCTCTCTAGACTGCATCTTGCGCCAATTCTGGCTGATCTGATAGTTCTGACAGTAAACACAACGCAAGTTGCAATTGCCAAAGAAAACCGTGCCGGAGCCTTTCGTGCCGGATATCGGGGGTTCCTCACCCAGGTGCTGACAGACCGTATCTACAATCGGCAACAGCCCGGAATGACAATATCCCAGTTCACCCTTCAAGCGGTTCACGCCGCATTTGCGGGGGCAAATATCACAGGTCTCCAGCCGCGCTTCCAGCGCTTCAGCCCGACATTGCAGTTCACCGGAACGATAGAGAGAAAGATAAGAGGGTTCAAACACGGACGTGCCTCCGCGTCAACTTGTGCATTTTAAAAATCTGTTAGCGAAACGTTTTATTTCTGCTGTTTTTGTATCTTTACCCAATCATCCCGTAAAGACACCGTCCGGTTAAATACGAGTTTTTCCGGGGTGGTATCGGGATCGACGCAGAAATAGCCCAATCTTTCGAACTGGTAGAGACTGCCCGGGGCAGCGCAGGCGAGAAAAGGTTCTATCCGGCAGGAGGTTAATACCTCGAGCGAATTACGGTTAACATTAGACATGAAACCAGCCCCGCTTTCTACATCATTGGGGTCTTCTTTAGTGAATAGATTTTCGTACAAACGTACTTCTGCCTCAAGCGCATGCGCGGCCGAAACCCAGTGTATTGTCGACTTAACCTTGCGGCCGTCCGGGGCATTGCCGCCGCGCGTAGCCGGGTCATAGGTACAATGAACCTCAATCACCTCGCGGGTTTTTTCATCTTTTTTTACACCCGTACAGGTAACAAGATAGGCATATCGCAATCTTACCTCGCGCCCCGGCGACAGGCGGTAGTATTTGGGCGGCGGTTCTTCGCGGAAATCTTCCTGTTCAATATAGAGAACCCGGGAAAACGGCACTTTACGTGTTCCAGCGGCAGGATTCTCGGGATTATTTACCGCCTCGAACTCTTCCACATGATCTTCGGGGTAGTTGTCAATTACCAAGCGCAGCGGATGCAGCACGCCCATCACCCGCGGCGAGTGTATATTCAAGTCCTCGCGGACACAATGCTCCAGTAAAGCCAGATCAGCAGTGCTATTTGCCTTCGCCACACCTAACATCTTACACGTATTTATGATAGCCTCCGGAGGGAAACCGCGCCGACGTATTCCCGCCAGGGTCGGTAAACGCGGGTCATCGAATCCGCGTACAATCCCTTCGTCTATCATCCGCCGGAAAAAGCGTTTGCTCATGACAGTATAGGTGAAATTAAGTCTGGCGAACTCGATTTGCTGAGGATGAAAGATGCCGATCGCATCCAGGAACCAGTCATACAGCGGACGGTGGTCTTCAAATTCTAGTGAACAACAAGAATGGGTAACACCCTCGATGGAGTCCTCAATGCCGTGCGCCCAGTCATACATGGGGTATATACACCATTGATCACCTGTATGCGGATGCGAGGCATGCAGGATACGGTACATGACCGGATCACGCATGTTCATATTGGGGGAGGCCATATCAATCTTCGCCCGTAAAACCCGTGAGCCATCCTTGAATTCCCCGGCTCGCATACTTTTGAACAAATCGAGATTTTCCGCCACTGGGCGGTCCCGGTAAGGGCTGAGTTTCCCAGGCTCTGTAAGGGTGCCGCGATATTCATGGATCTGCCCCGCGGTTAAATCATCAACATAGGCCTTGCCGGCCTCGATAAGTTGTAAAGCGTATTGATACATTTGCTCGAAATAGCTTGAAGCGTAATACAAACGGCCATCCCAGTCAAATCCCAACCAGTGGATATCCCGAATAATGGCATCGATGTATTCCTGTTCTTCCTTAACCGGATTGGTATCATCGAAACGCAGGTTACACTTACCCCCGAACTCTGCAGCTATACTGAAGTTAATCCAGATGGCTCTGGCGTGCCCGATATGTAAATAGCCGTTAGGCTCAGGCGGAAACCGGGTCTGCACCCGTCCGCCGTTTTTGTTCTTCGCGAGATCCTGGCGAACAATATCCCGGATAAAATCACCAGATGCCGTTGAGTTCGTCTCGTTCATATTATATTCCCTCTATTTTCCCCTCTATTTAACCAACACTAATTGCCGACGAGTTTTGCCAGCGCGGCCTCGATTCTTTTCAAGCATCTTTCTTTGCCTAATACTGCCATCGTTTCAAAGAGCGGCGGCGCAGCCTCGCGAGCGGTAGTCGCTACCCGCAGCGGATTAAAAAGCTGTCCAGTTTTAATCCCCAGATCATCGGCGAGATGGCGGAGAGTATCTTCCAATAAATCCCGCCTAAAGCTTTCCAATGAAGATAGTTTTTCTTCCGCGGCTTTTAAAGCCGCCAACGCGGTTTCTGCAGTCATCTTCTTGCCGATAAGCATCGCAGAATCATATTCCAGCTCATCCAAAAAGAAGAAGTCAGCGTAGGTAGCAGCATCTTTCAGATTGCTTATCCTCTCCCGTATCAGCGGCACGATTTGCCGTACGTAGTTAATATCTAAAGGCCGCTTGACTTCAGCAGGTAAATCCTTTTCCATGAAGGGGAATACCCTGCCCGTCAAATCGTCAACGCTAAGCCCGCGGATATAAACGCCATTCATCCACTGCAGCTTTTCGTGATTAAAAATAGCGGCGGTTTTGCTGACACGCTCCAGCGAAAAATGCTTTATTAAGTCCGCTCGGGAAATAATCTCAGTCTTATCGTCCAAAGACCAACCGAGTAATGCCAGAAAATTAATCATAGCTTCCGGCAGATACCCTTGCTCTCTGAATTGCCGGATTGAGATGGAACCATGCCTTTTTCCCAGTTTGGCATGGTCGCTGCCTAAAAGCATCGGCAAATGGGCAAACTGCGGTATTTCGTAACCCATGGCATTATAAAGCATGATATGACAGGGCGTACTCGACATCCATTCCTCGGCGCGAATCACGTGCGTAATCTGCATGTCATGGTCGTCAACAACATTCGCCAAGTGATAGGTTGGATAACCATCTGATTTTAAAAGCACCAGATCTTCAACGATGTTGTTTTTAAAGACAACGTCACCCCAGATGATATCGTGAATCACGGTCTGTCCCTGAGTGGAGGTCTTCAATCGCACTACCGGGGTAATTCCTTCCTTTTCTCTTTGCGCCCGCTCTTCTTCTGTCAGGTTGCGGCAGCAGCGGTCATAACCTAGTGGAAGTTTATTTTTTATCTGAAATTCCCGCAGTTTTCCCAGCCGCTCCGGAGAACAATAACATTTGTAAGCCGCTCCCTTGTCCAATAAAAGTTGTGCCGCCGCTTTGTATTTTCCCAATCTCTCCGACTGTATGTAAGGGCCATAATTTCCCCCGACCTCAGGACCTTCATCCCAATCGAGACCCAGCCAGCGTAAATCATCTTGAATTGCCGCAACAGCACCTTCAACTCTACGGGTGGCATCAGTGTCTTCGATGCGTAAGACAAAAACCCCGCCGTTATGCCGGGTAAAAAGCCAATCAAATAAAGCGGTACGGATGCTGCCCATGTGTAGAAACCCCGTCGGGCTGGGCGCAAACCGCGTTCTAACCTGTTGTGTCATTATATTCTCCATAATCGGTAAGTAGTTCCGGTAAAATGAAAACTCTCTTCATGTTGATTAGAATATACACCACATTCTACCATCTATCCCGCCTAACATTCTATAATACTGGTAGGTTAGTTTCCTTTGAGGATCTTAAGGACGAAATACTTTTAACCGCAGTCAAAATGTACGCTTTCTAATGGCTTTATATTGTAACTATCATTGTGTTGTTTCCCGTTGAGAAAGGTTGGGAGTCTCCCTCTCTCTCAGGCCATTAGGTCCCTGAGGTACGAAGGGAGAGTGATCAAGGGAGAGTGCTAAATTTAAAACTAATAAGGAGTAAAACATGAAGGATTCAGTAATCGCAGAACTAAAAGTCATACCGCTTGGAACACAAACCGCCAGCCTGAGCAAATATGTTGCTGCCGTTATCGATGTCGTCAGGCAGACAAAGCGCATTACTTATCAAATAACCCCGATGACTACCATTGTACAAGGGCCATTATCACAAATTCTGCAACTGGCACAGACAATGCATGAAGTGCCTTTTACGATGGGAGTGAACCGCGTCTTGACTTCTATCACAATTGACGACCGCCGTGACAAACTCATCACCATGGAAAGCAAAGTGAAGGCAGTGAGCTAAGGCATCATAAAAAAACGTACCCTTCTTTTTTGAAGAAGGGTACAAAAATTCCCCGTATTCAATGCACGAGAAATCATCTCAGCAGTGGCTCTGACTCTGCTAACAGACCTACCATCTCATCGGCAACTTTTTCTGCCTGCGTGCCGAATTCTTGTAATAGACTCTCCTTCATCCAGATATAAAACAGGTAACGCATGCAGCGTCGGTCTTCCCGCTGGGAAAGCAAAAACTCGTAGTGTTCCCGGTTGATACAAATCACGCCCTCGTTCGGGTCGTACCAGCTTCTGTAATCCGACTTTTCATTAGCCGGTGACTGTAATTTGATATGCGGGGCACGGGTGGGATGATGCAGTACCGTTCTTAACGACTTTTCCTCAACTGGCAGCTGTGACACCTTGGCTTTTTCCTCATGACCGTCACCTTTCGCTGTAGAACCAATGGTATGCCCCATCGATAATGTCTCCAGCAGACCCTTTTCACGATACCTTACGAATTTATCAATCAATTTGCCCGCGCGACCCAGAATGATGTTAAACCGCTGTTCCTGCGATTCAGCGCTGACTTCATCGATTAGTTGCCGAATTTTAGGCTCTAATTGTCTCAGTTCGTTCACAAAAGCGCGGAATACTTCATCTTGTACTACGGCTGTTTTATCCGCCGTCCGCGCCAATCGGTCGAAACGGACATAGCCTTCGAGACGATGATCTATCCACGGCAACAAATTAAAATCTTGTAAATCTTTTAAAGAACAGATACGTGTGCCACCCCGGCCGTATAGGTTAATCGAGGCATCGGGCATCTCCCACGGTAAAACGTAAAGCTCAATATAAGCCACGCCGGCTTTGGGTACGTGGAGGTTGGTGGACATGACTTTTACACCGCGGAAACGCTGCGGGTGGATCGGTTCGAAAGTGTGGTTATCTGAAATAGACATCGCATACATATTTGTCCGCAGGTCGCTGGCAAATTGCTGCCCCAGGTATTCTTTAATCCGGTCTTTGGAAAGTTGGAGGGCGATTTCCGGTAAAATCCCTTCCAAGTAAGCAATCGTTCCCCGATGCGTAAGTTCATGAGCTGTACAGTGTTGAATTACTTCTGCATGCCCTTTTTTCAGCCACTGGCGTTTCAGTACCAAACAACTGGAAGGCTCGCCCTCTTTGGCGGTCGAAGCTAGGTGTAGTTCCTCAGCGATAAGTGCGAAAGCCAGTAGACCGATACCCTGCTCGCCTCTTAATGCCAGGTGAATTTTTTCGGAATCGCCGATTTGCTGCAATACCTGCTTCATTTTCTCCGGTGTAATACCCACTCCGTTGTCCTCGATCGTAATACTCTGCAGGGCATGCGCACCCACGCCATTAAGGATCGGTTGATAGGTCAGTTTAATTAGAATTTGCCCTTCTTCCGTTTTTGCCTGTTCAATAGCATCCGCCGCATTTTCGACGAATTGTTTGAGAGCTTCCGACGGACTCCGACAAACGTGCGCCAGTACCTCAAAAACGCCTGGTCCCGTGTGAAGCGTTACTTTAGCCATAAAACACCTCCTACAGATTAGTGTTACCCACGGTCAAAAAGCGTGGGTTTATTTAGTTCCTGTTGGGCTTTCTGGAAAGCAACATCCCAGGTGAAGCCCTGACGGCGGTACTTAATAATAAGTTGTATCTTACGAGTTTCCGTATCTTGAAAATGTCTTACCTCCCGTTGTGTCAAACGGGATTTAGTAGATTGGATAAACCCTTTTTTCTCCAGGTAGTGCACTTCATCGACCGATGCTCCGGTTTTTCTGGCTAGCTCAGTAATACGTAACATTTCACGAAATCTTTCCTATAATATTTCACGTAACTTTACCTGAATTATATGACAGCATGATGGATTTGTCAAGAGCCTATTGTGCGGTGTCCAAGACATACTATACAGATTTAGAGGCCGCGGTAAGTGTCCTCTTTCTGTAAGGTTATTTTCAATATGATAATCAACCCAGTCTCATCGTCAATTTTATATATTACTCTATAGCGGCCAAGTCTAAGCCGCCAAAGGTCAGTCCCCCGCAGTTTCTTACATCCGGAAGGTCTTGGCGTGTTTGCCAGACGATCGATAGTCCGGGCAATTTCGATTTGCACTTCTCTGGGGAGAAATAAAAGCTGTTTCTGAACGGCGTGGACAATCTCAATCTTATAAACCAAGGTATTTCTTTTTAAAGGTCTCCCAATCCATAGTATTCTTTTTTTCTTCGAGAGCCTTCATTCCATCCCGGATGTCTTCCTCTTCTTCCAGGTGGTTATATATTAATTCTCGAACTACACCGGCCACCGAAGTCTTATGTTTGAAAGCGACAAAACGCAGTGCTTCATATTCTTCCGGACGCAAGCTTATCGTTGTTCTTTTAAAGTTATCTTTTATCTGAGCCATGTTTTACCTCTTTATCAAATGTTAACATCAAAACATCAAAGTGTCAATAAATCAATAGGAATCTCTGAACAAGTTCTCTCTTGTGAGATATAATTGATGTCAAATCTTACAAAAGGGAGTTGAGAAAACGGTGACGATGTCATTTGCCAGCTTGGCCTATGAAAACAAGAAAAAGAAAA
>Ga0182021_10001279_pt1 | contig 28580 bp, 27 predicted proteins | sample 612E3MmetaG_FD_120493 | JGI IMG/M metagenome (GOLD analysis project Ga0182021, IMG submission 120493) | Permafrost microbial communities from Stordalen Mire, Sweden - 612E3M metaG (Illumina Assembly) | ecosystem: Environmental > Terrestrial > Soil > Wetlands > Permafrost | place: Sweden...
CATCTTCAAGCTGTATCGGTTCCCGCTCCGACTCACTGCCCTTATCAATCTTGCTTTCATCTCCGGAGTGGTCAGGATCAGAGATGGGCTCATCTTCAAGCTGTATCGGTTCCCGCTCCGACTTACTGCCCTTATCAATCTTGCTTTCATCTCCTACCTGCTCCGATTCGTGCGATACTAGGGGATTGACATTAATTTTTTTAGACATCGTAACCCTCACTTTTTTGGCATATTAGTTATTTATAATTGTAATAATACCCTGACCTGCATTTTTATTAACCTGAATTGTTTCGTTCCCTCCAGGAATTGACAATTACGGATGAAAGCCTTCGATTGAACACGCACCATGGGCTTCTACCAAACAGGGGTTGGGAGCCCTTAGCAATGAGTGCACGTAAAGAGACAACCTTGCAATAGACCGGAGAATGTGTGACTCGCCATCAACTGAACGCCGCGGCATTTAAACAAAAAATGAATGTTTAACAATGACAGCGCCAAAATGTCTAAAAATAAATAAAAGACACTTGATATTGTCATAGGTGGTCTATATATTAATGGTCGGTCTGAATTTAAAACAGCTTCTCTTCTGTTCTACCCTAGTAACGCTGGCGGGCCATGCTTAGGCCGCTCGGCAACGATTTACTTGCAGAGCAGCAGGCCATCCCTGATATTGGAATCAATAGCGTTGTAAGCCTGGTGTATGTTCTTTAATACCATTTAGGCAAGCTTTAGAGCGACGTCAGCTTATGCTTATGCGGTGTGGTCTCCATCTTGCTGCGATTGTAACATGTCCAGCCAGTGTTCTTGGATATCCACATGATGCTGTCATTAGTTTTGTTCCGCCTTAAAACAGCTAGAATTCAGACCACGGTGTACTCCTTTTTCGACAAGCTGCTATCCAAAATCTTTTTTATAGAAACAGTATTGCTTTTTAGCGTGGGCTGCCACATCGGAAGCACACCTTTTAATAAGCTGTGTAAATATGGCGACCAAATTATCTCATCAGACGAGTCAATAGGACCAAAAAAATCCTACTAAAAAGGAGGGTGCGGGTATTATCCGGTTAGAATGGCACAACTTCAGAAACGAGACATACTCATATTCATCATATTGATGCTTGGCGTTGCTACGTTCGAAATGATACGGAGTGCTTTGAACTGGTTCCATCATCCAAGCAGTCGACCGGCGCTTCAGGGGCGCCTATCAGCATTATATAGGGACAAATATATTGACAGACGTAGAATACCACGCTGCGGAAACCTGCCGCAGGTTACTATCTATGCATTAAAGATATCTGCTGCCCGAGTACTAGCGGAGAAAGACCATCAGCTTGAGTCTATGCGGTTGGGGTTACCAAAACCTTTTTTCGTAAAACACGAAATGAGCGTGACACGCTTCCTTCACAAGGTTGCCGAAGAAAGCCTATACGGGCTATATAAATATGAGTACCAAGATTCTAATATGTTAAAGAAGAATCGGACGAAAGGGACGAAAACTGCTGTGCCCGATTTGCGGTTGACAGTCATGTTTCGACGCGAAATTGTAATTATAAACATTGAAATCGATCTGGGTACGGTGTTAAGCAGCGAAATGATTGCGCGTATTGCCGAGCAAACTAGAACAGGAGAAATGCTACTGATAGTATGCACTGGTAAAAAAAGACTCGCGAATCTAAAAAAAGCGTGTAAGACAGCCTGCTTCAGCGGTAGGTACAATGTATTTTTTATATTACTGGAAGATTTCGTCGTCGGGGGTTTTAAGGATACGGCTTTAGTAAATATCGATAACAAAAGCATATGGATGAGGCTTGATTACCGGCTGCCTTGATATTGGCCCATCATCGCCAGTGGAATCGGGTGGAGTTTTCTGGCACCGATCTTAATAGGGGTCACCACTAATAGAGTCCTTCGCGTTGCAGTGTACATTTTGTACATTGCAACGCTATTAAGTCTTTCAGTACGTACTTGATAAATAAGCATATATATATGGGCATAAATTACCTGAACATTTACGCTACTCCCTGATGCTACAATAGAATGGAATTGGCACGCCCTAAACTCCCGGTAAACGGTATTGCATGTTCATTAAATGAAGCAATTTAGCCACAGTGCGATAGCCCACCGGATGCCCCAGCTCATTCAGTTTTTTAGCAAGTGTCCGTGTGCTCATTCGCCTGCGCAACGGCAATCCATGGTGTTCGCGAGTCAGTGCTGTAACCAACAATTCAAGGTCATGCCTCAAAGTACGATCTATTTGTGTCTTTTTTTTCCGTCCACCGCCGGGGCGACGTATCCGCTTTGCATCAACCGACCTCGGCAGCTTTTCTTCTTTCAGCATTTCCAGAATCGCGGCAGTTATTGTCGTCCTTGAGAGGCCCATTACCGATGCAACAGCGGTTATACCTCCATGACCCAATGACATCGCTTGAATTGCGGCCCATCTACGCCTAGTCAATTCATCACAACCACGCCATAAGCCACACTCATCATACTTATCTTGGAGAACCTGTAAATCAATCTTGGCCATAAGTTCATTATATCCCAAATATGCCACCGATCTCTCCGCTTCTGATACTCTTGCTAGTGTAGTGCGTCCAACGCTTCTTTACATTTAGCGATTTTACTCAAAATCTGTTCAGCCGGAGCACTCCATACAAATACCTGTGGATTTTGGTTGTGATTTTCCAGATATAATTGTATCTTTCGATGTCAGTCAGCTTAGGATAATCTTAAAATCTTACGTTAGACATCAGATTTTAAGAGTACTGATATTGGTTTAGCGGTTCGTAGAACGTATTATTCTCATCCATGGAGGAAGAGTCTGGGCAGAAAGAATAGAGGGAAAAGGAGCTGAGATTTATTTCAGTTTGAACTGAATATGTTATCGGTAGGATCTTGGGAACGAGAGCGGTCCGTCTTCCGGGGCTTTACCCATTACCGAAGGCACGTTAACATGGATTAAGAGAACTGCTGATGGGCTGTCAGAATAAGGTACACTCTATCCTGATGTCAGATAACCCCTGCAATTCCGTCAGAATAGGTTTGAAATTCTTCTTTCTTGACAAAGTAATTTCAATATTATAGACTTCATCCTGACAACTTCAGGGGGACATCCATGAAAGGGCATCGCATCGGCTACATCCGCGTAAGCACCTTCGAACAGAACACGGCCCGCCAGCTTGAAGGAATCGATGTCGATAAAATGTTCACCGACAAAGCCTCGGGCAAAGATACGAAGAGACCGGAACTCGATGCCCTAATGGAGTTTGTCCGAGAAGGTGATATTGTAATCGTCCATAGCATGGATCGCCTAGCTCGCAACCTCGACGATTTGCGGCAGATTGTCAGGACGCTCACCGGCAGGGGCGTCAATATCCAGTTCGTGAAGGAAAGTCTCACTTTTACTGGAGAGGATTCTCCGATGGCAACTTTGTTGCTTTCCGTTATGGGGGCCTTTGCCGAGTTTGAACGGGCACTCATACGCGAGCGACAACTTGAGGGGATTGCTCTTGCAAAACAGAGAGGCGCATACAAAGGCAGAAAGAAGACCTTGTCAGCCGAACAAATCGTCGAACTCAAGGCGCGCGTGGCCAACAGGGAAAACAAAACTAGGATCGCTCGTGACTTCGGCATCAGCAGAGAAACACTGTATCAGTCTCTTCGTTTGGGGCGGTAGACAATTTTGCCGAGTCGCTGAGAACGACAACGTTCGCAGCCTAAACGTACTTTAAAATCCGAATTCTGCAGTGACCTCTAGAACAGTATGCTAATTTTACCTTTTCGAGGGGTTGGGCAATAATAGCCATATCTGAATATAGGTATGGCCGTTTTAATCGATTCTAGGGCTTCTCAATTGGTCATTTTATACGGTCCGGGATCATAAAATAGATAATGTCCGGTCGGGGTGTCTTTTGTTGGTCGTTAGATATAGCTGGGCCACGGCGAAGATATTCCGGCGGCAGAACAGCCCGAGTGGTGTATAAAATAAATATATCAATGCATAAAAAATAATAATATCAATAGTCGCTGGTTTGCGGTAGAATATAGACAGACAGATTATTCATCTACCAATCGCGGTAGAAGGAACTCGGGGGCCGCCTGAAAAGGCGGTCGCTGCTTTTCAGGCCCTTTTTTCATATTTCTTTTGTAAATCATTTTTCTTATATTGTGACCCCACGTGAAAAGCCGTGATCCAGTAGAAAACATGTTTCTTTCTTTGCATAATGAGAACGTAGTCATAATCCTCAATCCATATATACGTCCTGAGTCCCTTATCCTCGGTTCCTTCCTTATACTGCCAAACCTTAATAGCAGGATTCTCCGGACTCTCCATTAGAGGTTTAGCCCAGGGAAGCCGTTTGGCTCTAGGATAATCAATAATACGATCCCCTGTGTTTTTGTTGTCTCGGCTAACTACATGCCAGAATCCTTCTTCTTTATCTTCACCGTCGTCCTTGATGTTGCCGTTATAAATTACCCTGATCCCTCGATGGTATGCCTGAGATTCTTTGAAATCCCGCCGGAAGACGGAATACAGGCGTTCGAGGATTGCAGCCCATTCACCGTCAAGGGCGAGCATCGGAGGAAGAAAGGCCGGAGAATCGCTCACGAACAAACCTCAGTCGGGGTAAAGATGAATAGATTGAATTTGTCGGCCCATGGAGGACTTGAGCTTTTCAGATTTTGACAGGCATGATCCATAATTTTTTGTATGACAGCACTTTTCGAACTACTGGTGGTAAGTCCGCGATTATAATGACCTATGGCCCCGATGAATAAATCTGCTAACTGAAGAATCTCGGATTCGTGAGAATGAATGTTTTGCATATTATCGATCATCTTTTGGGTAAAATCATAAGCATTGTTACATAAGACATCCTTCACTATCCGGACTTTTCGGGCACTCTGGGTATCTTTGATGTCCAAATATATATTATATGTATGCTCACGTCTTAGAATGTTGCGTAGCATATAAAAGTACATCTTATAATAGAAGGAGTCGTGACTTCCCATGTTGAAATAATTATGATTGAGTTTTGACTTGTCATCTACTATAAGGCACCTGAAGTGCAATGCAGGAGTATTAAAAAAATAGTCGACGAGCTCTATAAAATAGTCGTGTCGGGAGTTGGAAACCCTTACCCATTTCAGTTCACCGCGAGAATTGTGTCTATTCTTGATTTCCCGTATCTGGTCGGATATGGTCTTGACATCGGCCTTCAGACACCACATACCTCCGATCACCATAATAGGCTTATGGTCATGCTCCAGATGGCAGCTCTCATCACAGTAGATGTTATATTCCGGCATAGCAGTTACCGCCCTTCCTTTTATCCTGGAACATTGGACATGAAATCCATTTTGTTCCTTCGCGCTACTCCATAATCCTGGGTTTAATCAAAATAGGCTCGCAATCAAAATATGTTCTTGATAGGTATCGCAACTTTTCGACAGGATTCATGTCGTGCAACCTGTACTTATACTCCTCATCAGACATGCCGCGTCGGAGGGATACTTGATGTCTCAAAGCTATACCGAGCAGCTTTTCATTTAACGCTCCAATTTCAGCCTCATTATATTCTTTATATTGGCCGTGTTCGACAATATCGTAAAGTTCCTTTAGGACTGATTCGCTATGTTCTTCTTCCCTTACCATCTTAGGATCGCTGCTGCATAGATAGGCTGGATATCCGTCGCGGAATGAGACGTGATGATCCCATTCGTCGGGCAGAGTCCCGATTGATGACGGTCTGATAAAAAATGATCGTTGAACTATTGCGCGATTCAAATATGCAAGATTAAGTTCTGATGGGAGATGGAATTTAGGAGCCGCATAGAATACTAGCTCTCCATTTGCTTCTAGATCTAGCAACATCGCATGCTGCTTGGAGTGTCGTTTTGGCCGTAGATGCATACGATAGAATGGCACATCCAGGAGCCCGCGTTTTGCTTCAAGCGCCATTCTACTTTTCATGTAATCTGATAACTTGAATTGCAAGAAAAGAAGGAACCCGCTAAATGAGATAGCGGTGTCATAACCGCCGCCGGGCTGTCCCTCCCGGATAAGGGACGGAAAGATCGGCGCTCCAGTAACAGGCAACCCCGTATCCCATATAAGGGCTTCAGTCAGTGCATATCCATAAGAGAATTCAGAAATATCTGGTTTCATGTTAATTCACCGTTCAAGTCTGGGAATGAGGCACTTGTTACACAAAGCGTACTATCTATTGGCATTGTTGCCCTCAATAATCTTGATTTCTTCGGGTGTAAGGCTGTAAAGGTCATAGACGCGGCGATCAATCTCTGCTTCAAGTTCTGCTGTGTCAGCCGCAACATTCTGTCGTTTTTCAGTAAGTATTCTGTCGACGATTGAGATCAGGGGCGTTTGGCGTGATGAATCCGTCACCGCAATGGGCAACTGCCCGACCGTCCTCGCCTGGATCTCCGAAAAAACTGTTTTCGTAGATTTGAACTTTCCTCTGTAAACATAGTCCATCAGTCGCGAGTTCAAGATAGCCAAGAGGTATTTTAGTTGTAGAGGCGCTTTAGGCTTTAGATTAACTACGACCAGAGTGTTAAGGGCGAAATACTGTTCGTCATCGTAGGCGAACATGAGACTTGACGAGACTCTCCTAAAGAATAGCTTCTCGCTAGATTCAAAAATGTCCTTTCTCTTGCACGAGTGTATTCTGTTAAGCCTGTAATCTAAATAGTCTCCATTCCAATGAATTCCATATCTGGCTATGTTTCGGCCATCGAGTACTTTGTAGTACTTCTTATCAGGATTTGCAGCCCGAAGCGATAAACTCCTATCACCAATTAGTGCGATTGCTTGGTTTATTTCACAGAACTCGCTGAGACTGTGCTCGTGATGAGCAAAAACCTTCTCGATGATACCATCCGCGTTAACGCTTATCGAGAAACTGGGATTGGATAAGAACTCAGTATTATATTTCGTACCGCTCAGATGTCTTTCAGTGAAATTATCCACATATATTTGTACAGGATACTTGTCTGGCATTTCCCTGCCTACAATCACTGTGACATTTTCGACGACAGCGTTCTCAAAGGGGAGTGCTGAGTATTGGACCACGCTTCGAAGATGATTGTGTCTCAGCAGCAGTTCTCTGGTGGATTTGTAGTATTCCTGCGTGAGAATTGTGTTCGGTATTATAAACGCCAGATTGCCCATCTCCTTGAGCAGCTCGATCCCCAAATGCATGAAGAAAATAAACGTATTCAGGCGCCCACCCGACGTGAGGAAGCGGTTCTTCAAATATCTCTTGTACCACTCTGGAACACCCTCGACCTTCGACAACTGAATATACGGTGGGTTTGCTATAACAACATCAAACCCATTTTCAACCCCAAACATCCAGCTCTTATTGAAAAATAGAGCCGCCTTAGAATCATCGAATGGGTTCCATCCGGTGATTTTATTCGCGAACTCGGCATCGAGGAGTTTCTGTTTGATGAGCTCCAAGGATATTTTGAAAAGATCATCCTTGATTGTATTGAACTCCTTTTTCAGTTTATCCTTTTCTCTTTGATTTAAAGATGATTCAAAATATTTCTGCCGCACCGCCTTCAGTGCGTTCAAATTTTCAAGGAAATCATGCAAAAAAATCTTTCCTATCTTGCCTTTATCTATGTCGTGCTGAAACTCATCATACCCGAGGTCAATCAGAGAATTCGCTGTAACGAATTTGAAGTCTAGGTTCGGTAGCGGCCTTATGTTCTTCGGATCTTCATCGACTATCAGCGAAAGCCAGCAGCGGAGACGACTTAACTCTGTGGCCATAGGCTGTATATCGACGCCATAGATAGAGTTCTCGATGGTCTTCAATTTGATGTTATATGGTGTTTCAGAGGATAATTGCTGTTTCAGGGCGGCGAGTCTCTGAAGCATGCTGATCGGAAATGCTCCGGATCCGCAAGCTGGATCGATGACTTTGATTGCATCCAGCTTTTCAAGTAGCGCTTTGCTTTGTGGCTTCAGTCCTTCAGGCAGTGCGCCCGTGTGAACAAATTCTTCCAGGCTTTCATCGGATATGGGCTGGACGCCTTTGCTGAGCGGGTATAGCATCGTATCGTCTTTTGAACTTTTAGAGGTCCGCAGGTAAGCAATCAGGCTCTCTTCAACCATATAATCAACTATTTCCCTCGGCGTGTAGTATGAGCCCGTCGCCTTCCGCGCCGACTCCCCGGTTTCCGGGTTTTGTTCCGCCAAAAGGTTTTCAAATATCCTGCCGAGCATTTCGGGGTCAATCGCTATTTCGGAGCTAGCCGCAGAGTTTTCATCGACGGTGAAGTTATATCGCTCAAGGGTGTTGGCGAAGAAATTTGTGAACCAGCCATTCGAGATGTTCAAAGCCCAGTTGCCCCTATGATCTTGGTTCTGGGGTTCAAAAAGACCGCCATTCAAAAACGGATAATTCTTTATTAAATCCGGTATGTCCTTTCGCCGTTCACTCAGAGGGGTGTTGAATACATCAAAGAACAGGGGCTCCAGAAGGTCGCGGTAATAGTTTTGTTTGGCTTCTATAGCTTTGGTTGAAAGGACATCAGCTGAAATTATTCCCTTGCGCTTCAGAAACCAGCAAAATATGATGCGGCCTATCAAGCGGATCGCAAACTGAACCCTTTCATGTTCATTGGTCAATATCCCCTTACACTTCGGCAACTCTTCCTTAGTGAGGGCATCGAATATCGCCTTGATCTCGGCATAGAACTTCTTGTTGACAATGGATATATCAAAGGCCTCCCAGACAGCCTTCCACAAGCCTGAGGGCTCCTTGAATTGCTGAAACAGACCACCGGTGTTGAACTTCCGTTCGACCTCGCTGAGCATGTAATCATAGGTTTTGAACCACTGCCCCGCCTCAAGGGTGAGGGTCTTGAGCCGTATTTTCTTGCCGTCTTTGCCTGAAATGACAATTTTAAATACATCCGCTGTTTTGTTTCCGAAAAACCAGATTACATATCTTTCTGCCGCAGCTCCTCCGACGAACTTCTTAGATATCCTTTCTATAACGGACTTGGGAAGTTTCTCATCCTTAGTTTGCACATAGAAGAACAGGAGTTGGGAAAGTTCGCCTTTCATCAGGCAGACAGGGCGTATCTCTTTCTGGGTGGCAAGAGTTGGATGGTCTGCTATCAGCCGCAATACTTCGCCACCGAAAAGCGACTGCTGCTGTTCGTGCGGGAGTACGCTGTCCCACTTTACGGTCTGTTTTACGCTAAAACGTTCTATCAATGCGGTGCAGAGTTCTTTATACTGAAGTTTCGCCGCATTGCTAACGAGGTCTTTTATGTTCATGCAATTCCTTCTTCACTGTGATAACCGAACCACAACACAGGGTCGGGAGTATCCTGAGTCGCTTCATTTTTTAATAGGTTTGGGCTCAAGATTGCCAGAGTATCAAGAAGATCGACCGAAACCTGATTATCGTATCTCTTGAGATAGTTCCTGATTCTGTTCTCAACTGCCAGATTTCTCGAAGTCAGAAGGTTCTTTATCCTGTTTATATTGTCGATTGAATAGCGATCACTGTTCTCTTGTAAAAGTTTAAGTAAGTCCTCCTTGTAGCGCGCAAGCGAGGTAGCCCCTCCAACCTGCTTTACTCCCAAAAATGATTCAAGGTCAACGTCTTCAATCGTGTCCTGATAAGCCTTCTCGGCTTCGAATAGTTCCATGGCCTTCATTCCCAGAGCTGCTTTCTCGTCAAAACTTATTTTTTCAAGTCTTCTCTCTTTGTCGAAGCTGCGTATCTGCCTTAATGCCTTCAGCTGATTGGGTTCTTTAGCTACTTTTACGCCATCGGTCCGGATGAAATCGAATTCTCCTGTTCCAACATTGAACGCCATCAACTTCTCGCTGTCCTTCAATGCAGGGATGCCGCAATATTTATTGAAATTGAGATTCACAATGTTTTCTTTTTCCTCGTCAGTGGCTTTTCTCATGAATTCCCGGAGATCGTTTTCAAAAGCCTCGTCAAAGGCGAGATCGTTTTCTCGTTCGAGTTCTTCGATTGCTTGCCTCTGTTTTTCGCTGTCAGCCGAATAAATATTGTCGATAAGACCAAACTGTTTTTCAGTTATCTGTTCACCCAGGACACTGCTGTCAATGCCCACGCTGTATCCGATAACCCTGATCTTGTCTTGAAGCTTTTTCATAAGCCGTAGGAATTTGTCGAGCTGGTCCTCAGGTCTGAAGTTATAGATAAAAATCTCGTCGAATGATGATCCAAGCCGGTTTATCCTGCCGTTCCTCTGGATCATCTTGATCGGGTTCCAGTGGAGGTCATAGTTGATGATAATGCCGCAGTCCTGGAGGTTCTGTCCCTCGCTCAGTACATCGGTGCTGCAAAGCAATTGCAGTTCAGGTTGACCGTTTACCAGACCATTCATCAAAACCTGTTTCTGCGCCTTGGGAGAGAACCTTTGCACTATGACCTGTTTGTTCTTGCCGGTCTTGCTTTTGAGAGAGGCCATCTGGTCCTGTTGAAGGCCTATCTCTGTGAGGAAAGAGTTGTTAAATTCGTGGGTCAGATAGTCAATGGTCGTTGCAAAATATGAAAAGACAAGGACCTTCTTTCCCTTGAGAGATTTCAGGAGGTCTTTAAGGCGCTTTAGTTTAGTGTCTTCTTTAATATCACTGAGCACACTTTTTATGATGGCGAGGATTTCCTTGTCCTGCTGAATGAAGCCCCTGATATTCCTAATATTGTAATCTTCAAGGTCTATCTCCATATATGCGTTTTGGACCCGATATGCTTTGTCCCGTCTTTTCTTTTCCTGTTCTCTTTCGTTGAATTTATCGATTTCATCGAAGATCAGGTCCATTACGTCTTCATCCGGTTCTTCCTGATGTCTGACCATGGCTTTCTGAATGATTACAGGTTTTGCGATCTTCTTATGATCAAAGAAGAGCTGTTCAAAGTTGGACAGGTATGCCTCGTATTTCTCGATCCTTTTTCTGAAGGTGTAGATAGATGAGTCAAAAGATTTAAACATAGTAACTTTCATGATCCCGGTAAGACTTTTCCTTGCATTCGCCTGTGTCTCTTCCTCTTCTGTCTTTACCAGTTTTTCTGTAAGGTAGCTGTAAGGAACTAGTTTTAGTCCCTTGATGGCCCTATCAATAAAGTGGAATACCGATTCAAATTCTGTCTGATAGATTTTTTTGCGTTTGCTTGTGTCCTTAAATTTGAAGAATTCTTTGATGCCTTCCTTTTCCTCTAACTCTTCATCGCTCTCAGCCATTTCATCTGTAAAGAAGCTATAGAGCGGTTTGTTTGTCTTCTCAAGACCCCTCAACTTGTCGCTGATTGATTTCCGTACCTCTCGGCTGTCCAGTTCGTATAAGACATTTGCGAGCTTTTCTTCAGGGAATATTATTGGTGACCCGTTCAGACGTGCATCGGGGAAGTCCTTTTTGACCTGATGCTTTGTTCTTTTGACCATTATCTTGTTGAGGATGGGATAAAGGTCCGCAAATACATCTTCTGAATCCCGGAGCCGAAAATCTCTCTGGGTGGCCCCGAACAGGGATAAAATGTTCGGGATGCCGAAATTGGAAAAGAACCTCTCATTGCCGCCTTTGGCCAGCAATATTTGATTAGCAAGGTCCTTGATACCGTTATTGACAGGCGTTGCTGAGAGCATAAGCACCTTGGGGAGCGTTTGACAGAAATCTTTATCGGTTATCAGCTGAAGGAGATTTTGAAAAGATCTGCTCCCCTGGGTTTTGAGGTTGTGGCTTTCGTCGATTACCAACAAGTCAACGGCATTGTTGCTTTTTGATGTAAGTTTTCTCTGCAAAAGGTCGCTTTTTATGTCTGTGAAACTATCATCCTGTGAAAACTCCGTAATTGAATATACCGGACCGTTTACAGTGATCTCTTTGAGATGATTGTTCCAATCGTCCCGGAGGGATGCCGGACAAACAATGACAACATTCTTCCTTTGAAAATAGCCGTATTCTTCAAGGACCTTCCGGGCAATATATGATTTCCCAAGTCCCACACTATCGCCGACAAGGCACATCCCTATCTTGTCGTTATTTAGCTTGGACATCACCTTTCGGCAACTTTCTTCCTGAAATAGTGTAAGGTCAACCCTGCTTTCGAATCTGGCCTCAGATTTTAGCTTTTCCTCTATCTCGATATCTTCGCCATATATCTCATAAAGAATTCTGATATACATTTCATAGGGTGAATACGTGAGATCGCCGAACTTGCTTAGCCCTAATATTTCTTTCTGAAACTGCTCGTTCCAATCGACATTCAGATCATCCTTCCAGACATTTTCGAACCAGCTCCTGTGACTTGGGTCCTGGGTGTCTTCCTTAGGGATGTAGTTTACTATCCTGTGGTCGCATTCAACATCATTTAGCTCGGTATTACCGAGAAGGCCGTTCCTTGTGAAGTTAGAGCTGCCGATAATCCCAACAGCGCATTCCCGTTCTGAGCCGACTATGTAACACTTGGCATGCAGGAACCCTCTTTTGTAGAGTTTGATTTCTATTCTCTCTGCATCGATATTCTCTGCCAGAAATTTCGCCACTACCTGATATTGCGGCTTGAAAGCAAGCTCTCTAAGGTCATCTTTAATATATCGTTCGGGAAAGGATTTATCGAGCTGATTGATTCTAACTTTTGGCTCTTCGCCAATAAGGAATCTGATCCTTGCAAGAGCGTTATTACTGAGAAATGATTCCAGTGCCGGCAATAGCTCCAACATTCCAGGAAGATCCCAATATCCGGTCGCAACAGACAATTCTGTGTAATCACCGGAACATAGGAGATTTGTCAGATATGTTTTTAGCTGGAATTGAGGCTCTGAATTATCAATTATTTTGGGATTATTCACAGATATTCCGACTGTCCTTTTCGGTCTCGAAAGTGCCTCATTATTAAGAGATATATTATATGAAAGTGATGTCTTTTATCACCTTATATTTCTTGTTTTATCAAGGACTATGCTTTACGGAAAGCTGTAGTTGTCTTATGGTCTGTTAGGGTAGGAGGAACGAAGGCATTACCTTTGCCCCGATATGAGCTTGCAGCTGTAGCAAAGCGAAGGCTTGAAGCGGCCCTTGCAGTGCCGGAATGTTCCGTGCAACGCTAAGGATCATGAAGGTACTGTTTACAAGGAGCATAGCGGGATAAAGGGTGATGCCTGCGTATCTGGGGGCGATGAATGTTCAATGCCTGCGAAAGGTGGGCGGGTGAGCGGGCAATCCGATTTCTATTTGTTGGGCCATGAAGCATGTAATTTCCGCAATATTACGCTTCGTATGCCTTTCGGCGTTTCAAACTCTATATGGTCACCCTCAGACTTCCTCATTAGAGGGTCCACCTCACGAAACGGATCACAAAGCACTTTAAGGCGAATATCTTAAGATTTTATCAAAAGGCGGATTACTGGTATCTATGGTTACTCGACCGTCCCGGTCGTCATCATAGTAAGCCATTATCTGGCCGTCAGCCTGTTTCTCTATAATAATGTGAAGCCCTCGGCAGCGGTACCGAAACGTATAGGCGTTGTGGCTATGATCTAAAATAAGGCGAAGACGGTCAAGAAGTTGCGGCATAATTCCTTTTCGCTCTTCCGGCGCACTAGCGTACAATAATTTCCTTTTCGTCAAATGACCCTCATTCGTCACATCAAGAGATCCTCTACAGACTGCAAGTACAGTTAGGAAAACGTGGATGAGGGTCGTACTCTATACTCTTCACATCGCCGTCCTCCGAGAATAGTTCCCCATTCCAGACAACGATTTTGTGTGGAGTGACTTCTTTCAAAAGTGGCTCGTGATCAGCCCCAGTGCCTACGTGTTCACCCGTGACTAGATACCATTTTTGGCGCAAATCAAGCAAGTACGGCTTGTCCTTAAAAGGTCGCGCATGCTTATCAAAAGCACCGCCTCTACCCCTCCACTTGCCCGGACCCGCAGCTTCACACTCGTATACTGAGACGGCGTACTCGAACGTGCCTATCGCTGCGTTACATGAGCGCTCGCACTTGCACCACTCCTTACGCCTCAAATACACATTCCGCCTCCGCGTTCATATTGTTAATAAGACACCTGATTTATTAACAGAGGGGATTCTCATATAAAAAGCCGTCTTTATCGCACTTCCCGGACCTGAAAAGTGACAGGGTTTTATTAACAGTTCCGTAATTGGCTTTTACCTTGTCTGCAAGCTTCCTTACAGATAAGTCCGGGGCTGCCAAGTATGCCTCGATGATTCGCTTCCTCTCGATCGGCGCGGCCGGCCTTCTCCCCAATCGCGTACCTTTTGCCCTGGCATTGGCGAGTCCAGCCCGGACATTTTCTCGGATGTTCTCACGTTCAAACTCGGCAAGAGCGGCCATAACGTGAAACTGAAGACGTCCGGCCGGTGTCGTAAAGTCGATGCTGTCTTTGAGGCTTACAAACTGGGCGCCGACTGCGTGAAGTTCGTTGGCGGCCGTTACAAGGTGAATCAGGGATCGCGAAAAACTGTTAAGCTTCCAAACAAGGACTATATCATGTTTCCTTTCCTTGCTTGCCCTCATCAGCTCCTTGAAAGCTGGCCGGGTATCCTTGCTGCTAGTCATCGTATCGACATACTCGCCGGCGATAGTCCAGCCTCGGTCCTCGGCATGACTGCGAAGGTCCCGAAGCTGCATTTCAGGGTCTTGGCCTTTATCGGCGGTTGATACGCGAGCGTATATGGCCGCCTTTATGTTAAGTGTCAAGATCTCCTCGTCTTTTTCACAGAACTCGATCTGGCCCGATATTATCTCGTCTTTCGACACGGTTGAACTTTACTATATCATGACTATGTAAGCGTCGTCACCGAGTGGGGGCTTCACTCTTTCTATAGCCAATCGTCCAAGACATAGCGAGCTAAGGGACGCTACTCATTCCTCATCGTTACTTCCTGTAATCATTCCTGTCAGTTTTCTGCCATGAGTGGAAGATTCTTTCGGGAATAATTGGCGATGGAAAGCCAGCTTGATAACTCTTCGTGCAGCTAAACCGGCAGCGCTTTGTTATAACGCTGCTATTTCTTCTTTTACTCGATTCCATTCTCTTTTCAATATATCACGAGTAAGCGTCATCACCTGCGGATGGATTGCAACAAAAGCATTCTCTCCTTCTTTCCCTTTATCTAGCGCGTTAAGCATTCCTCGAATGAGATCGTGAAGACTTCTATGATCTTCTTCCTTAAAATTCAGCATTAAAGATATTTTGCCTTCTAGTTCAGTAAGTCGTTTGTATTCCTGGTCTTCTCTATCCTCATAGCCAGTTTGATAATAATGCAAAGCACTGCTGGATATTTCCGATATTTGATCCCGAAGATTATTTATCCATGCCTGCCGCATAGGAGCAACTATTTGTTTGTTGGCAACTTTTAGCGATGAAGTAACTTGACGCTTAGCTATTTTCCAGGAAATAAACGGGCCAACAATAACGGCAAGGATTGCAACAAAAAGGGACAATATTGGTATATATTCTGTCATTTCTCTTTCCTTAGCTTATGGCATAACGCATAAGTTCACGGATCGGCGTGGGCAGTTTCACGCCGATCCAGTGCAGCGCATTGTTATGACGTTTTCATCTCATATTTCTGGTTGTTAAATTGCTTTGGCTCTTCCTTAATGTTGAATTAATTCTTTGAGCGTTGCCACCATTTGTTCTGCCCTAGATGGTGCGTCTGCAAGAATAGTGATAGCATTCTCGACGTCACCAAGCGTCAAGAATCTTGCAAACATGAAAGTGCCGCTTGATGCCCAGAAGAGCAGTCGAATGGAGCCCCCGGTTGCTTTTACCTCGACTTTGGCGTCCTCGCACGTCTCAATAATATTTGCATACTCGCCAGAAATGGATTGTTTTTCCAAAGTCTGCATTTTTTGCTGAGCCCTTTCAAAGGCACCTGCGAGCCAGTTAACAGAATGAAAGGTCACCTTGGCAGCATTATATCTGCTATTTGGACCTGGCACTATGATATCAATTCGCCATTTTACTACTTCTTGATACCTATCAGCTTTCAAATCAAAGACTCGATCAGTAAATGCAATGATCTGCCCATCAATATTGGGCAATCCAAGCGGTTCTCTTAATTCTTCCATTTAAGATTCCCTTCGCCACATGATACTGCGTATTACTCAGCTACCCATTTAAAGTCGCATTGTTTCATTAGCACTGTATCGCAGTTATCGCAATGAAGCTCCTGCACTGAACCAGCATTTCGTCCGATATTCTCTTCATTATTATGCCTACATTTGGGACACGTCCAGTAGACAATCATTTGTGCGAGTTCAACTGGGACTTCTTGCCCTTTCTTTACCACAATTAACCTCCCTGTTCTGATTTCTTGAATCTGTACTATTTATGCATTACAGCATTCAGACTCACATATACAGATTTATGTTAATCACCTATTATCGTCCGGGCCGAACGCTCAAGCTCACGGGGAGGCCGTGCACCGGAGCACAAAGTGTGAATACCGAAAACGCACCTGAACCCGAAATCACGGACAAGTTTCACGCCGATCCCGTGAAGCGCTTCATTACAGTTTTGATATTTGTTCTAAGTCGCGGCTGCTTTTATAGATCACTTTTGGCTCTAACAGTCTTTTCTTTTTGAATTTTTTGTTTCTCTTGTTCATTTTTTTGATATTGTGCTCTTTCCTTTATTGCCTTTAATCGCATTTGTTCTTTCTTATATTGCGTAAGCTCTGTCGCCACTGGCTTATATAGGTATGCTACACAAAAAACGGTCGCAGTAGAACCATCTGAGTCGCGATCACAGCCATCTGGATATTCGGCATGGCGGGAAGGCGACCACATTAGGTACCTCATGTCAATATTTGTCGAGTTGCCCCTCCATGATATTGCCATATCAACGGGGTTACTGCTGTATAAGGTACCACTATCATTTTTTTCTCTCCACGGCTTGCCATAAAGATTGTCAAAAACATCAGCGAGCTGATTCCAATTCTTAAATCCATCCTTTCCATTCAGGAAGTTAATCGTGACCTTATAAAGCTTATCCTTGAAGAAGAAATAATTGATGTTCTTAATACCGGCTACGTCACCGATTTGCATTTTGTCATTACTGCGCCTGTATATATCCGAATAATCATACTTATTGTAATGGATCAAATCTTTTTCACTGGCAGCGCTGCTGCCCCATCTTATTCCCCTGAATTCCTTGGGCTCATTTTGAAAAGCAAGCACTGGCAAATAAATCGCTAAGATAAGTACACAGGCAATTACACCGAGAGACAGCATACGCACGATAAAGTGCACCCTTTTCATCTATTTCTCCTTCTGGTCATTTAAAATGTCGTTGATAAATGTTTGCATATCGAGATAGCTGATTATTGATATCCAGTATTGCACGTTAATATATCTACCACCTTTTTCTAATGTTGCAGATATCTCTTTCAAGAAACTTATAAGACTTTCTTTTAATTCCGCGTCATCTGAGCGGAGATCAGCACTTTCTCCGTTTTTCTCAAAAAAGATGCTGTCCTTATCAAAATATTTTTTATAATCATGTGGACACATTGTGCATTGGCGCCTCTCACCTGGACCGCATGGGATTCTTTTATAACCGTCTGCATGATCAATACCGAATACGTTAAATCTAATAAATCCATCGTGGTCTATGGCAACTTGCAAATAGCCAATGATGTCATTAAACTCCCACGCAGGCCAATGGCGATCTTCGGTGCCTTTAAAGGGCCTTCTTGGCCGTCTCCTCATCAATGTGGTACCGCTCCTCAGAGCGCAAATATATCGGTATGGCAAATATCGTTGTCAGATATTTTGATTTCATCTTTTTTCCGTATAACGTTTGACATGAGCGGCCTTTGGAACGTCCGCTCGATGGAAGGGTTAGGGCGCATCTCGCTCACTACCTACCGTAGGTCCAGAGAATCATGTCGACTTTGCGAGGTGTCCATGCGGGGTCGGAAAACTGAGCGGCGAGCGACCTCGCCTTGGCCCGCATGATCTCGATCAGACATTCACCATCTGTGAGGCTCAAGCTGTTCTCATTCATCTTAGTGAGACGCGCTGACTGTGGCAAACCTTCAATCTCCCTGAGTGCCTTCACCGCGAACTGATCAACTGTGCCGAAGTGTTGCGGATACAGGAGCGACAGCAAGCCTGATGCGCCAGCGATTCCGAGGCCGCGAATCTTGGACGCGATTCTGAGTCCCGTTCGGATGTTAGAGGGGTCGAAGCTGAGCAATTCGCGCCTGATCGCGTACAGTTGTCCGAGCTCGTCATCCTTACGGTACCTCTCGAGCTGTCGAGTCGTGGTGACATATCGATTGGCCGCGGTGTACTTCCAACGAAAGTACTCCTGGTGCAGAAAGGTGTACCAGTCGTTGACACTCATCTTTTCGATGGCTTGAAGCTGCAAGGCGGCCAGCTTCCTTTCGAGCTCGACGTTGTTGGACAAGACGAAGTGCCAGTATCGTTCAAGTGCTTGCTCCCAGTCCGATGCGACCGGAGACTTCCAAAGAGTGGAAACGTTCATATAGGCAATGGTTGGTGGACTCTGCGCCCTAACCAGCTATTAGACAGTTTATTAGTCCGGTATTAGTCACTTGCACAACTATAGCAGAATGTTCCCTGACTGTCAATCATTAGCAGTAAGATGCCGTATCTTCTTGATATTTTGACGCTTTTGATGGTATGTGGGCTACTGCTTTCCATACTCATTGCGTGCTGAACCGAACAGTTAAAGAAGCAAGGAGCCCGTCGGATTGTTAAACAGCCTCCGTATATATTCCGAACAGGCACTCAGACTTTATTGTCTGACGTCTCGCTTGACTTCGACATGCTAGACAGTCGTCATTTTTCTGTCGGCGAGCTTTAGTACAACCGGGAATCAATGTGCGTCGAGGAATTTAATAATCAAGATTTGTCGGTGCTATCGAGAGCCGCTGACAAGCCGGCTAGTACAGGGATAGATAGGAAAGGAGAAGGGAACACTTTAGACCATTATGATTGGAAACGCCATGCGGCATAACAATTTTTCTGAATGTTAGTTATATCCTATTCAAACATTCGACTGGTCATATCCTTTGAGCTTATCAGTTAGATCCCTGTCCGACCTTCGTCTAGAAGCATCACTACCACTTTACCACGGTGTCCCACGCTTCGTAGCCTCTCAATAATCGTCGTTCAGAGCAATAAGATGCTCTGAACGATCCGATGCTTCTCGATTTCGACGTAATCACTTATAAGCCTCCCAGCTGGCAAGACGTCAGCAGTGTCTATTACGATACTCAGATAATCGAGATATGGATTTTCCGAGGAGACACCCGCTGCCCTATTGATCATGTCGGTCCTCAATTTGTTATAATTCTATCGATGCTGTCAAAATCCTTAATAGTAGTAGTACTACTGCTTGTAACCTCTATTTGCTACGCTAGAGACAGGATCATTTCATATACCGATAAAAATGGCAACACGGTATACACTGTGGAGCCAGCACCATCTAATCGAGCAGATACTTCTTCCAAGGGCGACCTTATTCGCGCGAGAGACAACGGTGAGGTAAATAAGCGGTCAGGTAATGGGTTACTCGACAACAATGCCAACAAGGCTAATTCAATAAATCAACCAGGTGCATTGTTTACACCGATTATTAAGAAGGCATTTGATGTTATTATACCGGCGCTTATTGCGCTCGGAACCACTGAGATATTGTTCCTTCTCGCTGCACGATATATTGCCAAGAGGAAAGGCTGGCCAAAGAGCAAGGCTATTCTTATCGCCGAGCTTCTGTGGCTGCCAGTGGCTTTCCTAATAGCAATGAATTGCATCCAGCAGCTTGGCAGTATAGGTAAAATGTAAATATACTGACCATCGTAGGAAAATCGGAAAACATACCTTTTAGAATAAATTTGCGCAGATCGGGGTATTTCTGATTGTGCCTTTAGCACCGCTGAAAATATGTTCGGATTACTGCATGCCGCAATGATTCCATTCCCATTTGAAACACGAAGCAATCGGGCTTTCAACAACCATGAGGAATCCTGTGAGGACTTATTTCGCAATGTTACCACCTCCGAGTCATCACTTTTAGCACCGAGGCAAAACTGGTGAATGGTGAAAATAATCATCGAAAGTGGATTCTCAATGACTTCCTGAAGTCATTCCTGTCAGTTTTCTGTCAGGAGTGGAAGTTTCATTCGGTAACGATCGGAAATATGAAGCCGGCCTGACAAAGGGTTCTTCGTGCATAAATCTTCTCCCAGCAAGCAATCCCGTATAGACCGGATCCACCCGGTAAAAGCGTTTCATAATGAATTAATGTAGCCAGTGGGATATTTAACTTTGAATGTCGACAAGTGTGTATTCATTCCATTTGGAATGATCACGAATTGGAAAAAATGGCATTTTGCCTATCAATTCCCCAATGTACTTGGAAGTTGTCCCTTTCTTCTGTTGAAGTAGAAAGGCCCCGTCTTGCATTATCCTAAGCCGCAGCCTCCTTTCTGTCAATGGATTTATGCTGCAAGGCAGCAATGAGTTTCGGGATTTCCTTATAACCCTTCACGCGCTTAAATTTCTTTTCAGCCCTTAAGAGTGAGGCTACCGCCCATCTCTGGACCATTTCATCGCCCCTCCATCGTTTAACCCTGCCAGTGATCGTCTTTGTCACCGAGAAACAGGACTCTATGGGATTGGTCGTTGAGAGAGTCTTCCTCAGAAGCCCCGTAATCCCAAACTTGTGTATGGTCAGCGTCTCCTCAAGCCCCTCCTTCAACGAAGCCGCAGCGCTCGGATTCAGCTTCTCAAGATACTTCACCGTCAGTTGCAAGGATTTTCTGGCCTCATCGTAATCGGCCATCTTGTAGGCTGCGCTGATGCGGGCATCTATGGCGTGCTGATGCTTCTTGGGAAGATGATCAAGCACATTTCTACGCTTATGCTGCTGGCATCTTTGCACTGCCACATCTGAGCCGAACTGCTTGGAGACAGCCGACCTCAGGGCCTTTGAACCATCAAGAACAAACAGATAATCCTTCCCGGTGTTCAGCCCTCGCCGAGCCATGTCCTCAAGGAGACCCCCGCATATAGTGGCATTCTCCGTGGCCCCCTGCCAGAGCCCCAGGACATGCTTTCTGCCACCTTTGTCCAGCCCCAAAGCCACGACAACCAGATGCCCCTTGAATGCTATGCCGTCGATGAATATCGCAACAAGGTCAAGCCCAGTGAGGTCCCTCTCCATGAACTCCCTCATCTGTTCTGCCGTAGCCTTCACAAAATGCCTGCTTACGCTGGATTTCTTTATGCCGTATCCCTTGACGAAGCACTCAACCGTCTCTTCATAATTGCGGCTCGATATGCCAAGGACCATATTCTTCATCACCGAACTCCTCATCCCCCTGGGATCCCGGAAAGCCTGAAGCGTTGCAAGCGGAATCTCCTTATTGTCCTTGCCCCTTAGGCGAGGACGGTCTATCCGCACCTTCTGCTTGTCGTAATATACCGGGCTGAGATCGCTGCCCCACCAATTGGCAGCCCTTAAAGGATTCTTTGAGTCCTTAAGCCCGGCTATCATCTCGCATTCCGAATGCATTGCCGCCGACATCAGCAACAGCCCCGTCTGCTGTGCCAACCCCCTGATCACCTCAGGCAGGCTCGAGATAACCCCAGCCACCGACAAGGGAAGTTCCAATAATATTCTCCCATCGCTAATCTCCCTTATTTTACCATTTGCTTTTTTCTGCATATTCCGATATCTTTTCTTCATAGAAAACGACCTCCTTTTGGGTTTTGGTGTGGTAATCAATTCTAATTGGGGGTCGCTTTCTACTTCAACAAATTACTGGGACATCTTCTGTACTTGACAATGAAGTTGCTTTCTGCTGTAATTTGAGAAGACTCGTTAATAAGATTGTTGGGGGCAAATAAAGGAAATAAACAATGGGTATGCCTCTTCGGAGTTTCTCTCAAGCAGAATATAACAGAGTACTGGATGAACATTCAGCTAGATTAAAAGGGTTAGGACAAACTGAATGCGAAAACATTTTAATTGCGAATGGTGCTTCCAGATCTCGGGCTAAAAATGGGGCTTATGTTTATCTTCATCACGACGGCAATCCTAGTGGAGTTATGCGTGGCACGCGCGAGCAATATACAAAACTACTAGACGAATTTCATGCCGTCAAAAAAGAATCTCAAGCGTGTATACGCCATCTTGAATCCATGGGCTTTAGTTATGGCCAGTCGAAAACAGCGGTGTATAATTACCGGATTACTAAAGGGTTAATAGGAAAATGAACAAACCACGGCGAAGCGCTGCACTTATCAAGAAACTATCTAATAACTGGTTATAGCTGTAACGGGAACACTAGCCAATGCCTTCAGACGAATTCCTCTACGACCTAGCAATTTCATTTGTCGCGCAAGACGAAGCTCTTGCTACTGAACTGGCCGATCAATTCGAGGGGCGACTACGCGTGTTTCTGTACTCACGGAAGCAAGAGCAGCTGGCGGGCACCGACGGCGAAAAGACATTCAATGACGTATTTGCAAAGCAATCCCGCCTGGTAGTTGTTTTGTACAGGGCTGGTTGGGGAGAAACCCCATGGACAAGGATCGAGGAAACTGCAATTCGCAACAGAGCATTTGATAACGGCTACGATTTCGTTCTCTTCATCCCGATCGACACTGATCCAACTGCCCCAAAATGGCTTCCTCGCACTCAATTGTGGATTGGGTTGGACCGATGGGGTATTTCGGGCGCGGCGTCAGTGATTGACGCTCGATTCCAAGAGCTGGGAGGCAACACCACCCAGGAAACCATTGAACACCGAGCGGCACGCCTTGAGAAAGCCGCTACATTCGCGAAGCTCCGAGAAAAATACCTTTCTTCCGAGGTGGGGGTTCGTAAAGCAGGCGAAGCATTTGAGATGCTCGCTAACGAAATTGCACGTCGGATTCCAACCCTGCAACGTTCAGCTCCATCACTCGGCATTTCAATGAAGCAGGCACAGACCGTTATCGTGCTTCTTAGTACAGGTCCGGCACTACGGGTGGATTGGCGGAATCGGTATTGCAATACGCTCTTGGAATCCGAATTGGAGGTATCGCTATGGCGTGTTCATCCTCCTTTTCCTGGAATCGTGTACTACGATGAGCCACACGCCTTAGCCACAAAGACGCTTCTTCCGGATGTCCTTCCATCAGAAGACGCTTGTTGGATATTGCAGAGCGCAAGAGAGAAGAAGCCCATGCTTCCTGAGGCAACTGCGGAGTTCGTACTGAACTTGTGGCTTGAGCGAGCCATCGCTGAACAGAAAGTTTCATGATGAAAACACCTAACCTCTCGTCACAGGGGACGAACCGCTTATCGGCGCATCTTCCCTGAACTCAAGCTCTATATGGCTGCCCCAATGACTTCGACATGCACCCAGGCTTGTAAATTTATTGACTACGGTGTGGAGATTCTTTCTGAAATATTTGATGGTTCCCATGACAGATGCTCAAGGGTTCTTCGTGCAGAAATCTACAACGGTCGGGAGATCACCTGACGGTTTCTTGGTCAGGCGCATCTATCCCGGTTATCACATCGATTCTCTCATTGTCTTAACGTCGGCCACACCCAACGGTGGTCTGCAAATGTGTGCTATTCTGTGACACGTTGGACATAGCGAAACCAAATCATTGATAGTGGTGATAGTTTCGCCCGTGTCAGCTAATTGCATAACATGATGACATTCGATCACAAACCTACCCTCGACCTCTAGCCTGAACCCGCATGACTGGCATGTATAGTCGTCTTTAATCCTTCTTTTTCGTACGATATCCCTATTTCTTTCGAAACTGAGATATTTTCTTTCAGACATGTAGCCTTCAGACGCCACGGCACTCTCAATGTCATATGTAAATTGATGTTTTAGCAATGATTCATATTGCTGTCGCGTTACGTTTCTGTATGGGCTCCTGTCTTTCTTGAAGACGCTAAAGTTCTCAAATCCTTTCACTTTTCGTATGCTTTCCACTGGAATACCCGTCTCAAAAATATTCAGAGAGCCAGGAGCAAACACGTTAGACCAAGGATATCCAGGATCGTCATTTTGTTCTTTAACTTCCTGTATTTCAACTTCCAGTGTAAGTGCCTTACGGGTTGAATCATACAAGATCAGCTTATTCCCCTTAGTCCCGAGATGTTGGTATTTGCGAGGGGTATTCCATCTTGTCCATTTTCCTTCCCTCATTTCGTCTATGTATCTATCAGGATACACTTCACTTTTGTTACCGAACGCGATTTTAACTATTACAGAAACAACGTCATCATTATAACTCATGTAATTCTCCTGTGATAACGCTAAAGGTAGCGCCTCGTTATGATTATCGTTTATTTCCAATTTTTTGTCGAGACGCGAGAGTCCTTCCTGAAGTCATTCCTGTCAGTTTTCTGCCGGAAGTGAAAGGTTCTTGCGGAAATATTTGATGGCTCTCATGCCAGACGATGGAGGGTACGTATAGAGGGAAGAAATCATCGGCACGGGCAACTATCGCTAGCTTTTCATTTCCCGTTAAATGTCTGATGCGGATCGATGAAACGGGAGTATAATAGAGACATTGATCTTAAAGGGAAGCTCTTAGCAGCTCACAGAACAATACAACACTTTCAACTGGCTTTGTGCCTGATGTGGAGGATCCTGGGAATGCGAACCATATTCATTTCAATGACCTTTTTTTTATTAATGCTTCAGGGCGTTTTTGCAGTTGATGTTTCTCAATTCGATATAAATAAAATAAAAATAGGAACACCGTTCTCTGAGGTTAGAAAGAAGTTAGACATGAAGAAATACCATAAGAAGAGTGACAGCAAAGACGGCTATGGTGTCTATTCTCTGCTATTAAAAGGAGAAAATGGAGAACAAGTCATAATGAACTTTACACAGGATGAAAATGGGAGAAAGCTTTATAGATTCACATATATAGCGCAATATTACCCGGAATATCTTGACGGCCATTTAATTAAGGACCCCTTATACCGTGTCAATCGCTGTCGCGAAATGGGAAGTCAGTTAATAGCGAAGTATGGAGAGCCAACTAATATAAAAGACTGTCAAAATGGATATGACACGCTCTCATACTGTTGGGGCGATTGCAATAACGCGACATATGACGAAAAAGAAGGTCATAGTTTGACTGCCACAACGCTTGGAAACTATCTCACTCTACAACTCGATGATTACACCCTGGCAAAAGAAGTGATGAATAGCAAAAAGAAAGCGAAAAAAAAACAGCTATTTGATTTTATGGCACTCGTAACTAAATATTCGTTAGGACTGCCAATGCCGCAAGCAGATAAGATTTTCAGAAATACCTCTGGACGCAACCCGCACTTTCGGATTGACAGCAACTCTCAAGAAGAATCCCAGTTCGAGGCTCCGCAGCTAGATGACACTTATGCAGTAGATTCCTCTAGTATTGCCAGAATGGAGGTATCCTTTACCGGCAAAGGAAACGCAGGCAAATACGATAATAAAATATATAAGGTGGAATCGATGTTCACTTTTCCTTCGTGGAGTAAAGTAGTCTATCGTCAAGAAATAATAAATAGGTTTGTAAAACTTTATGGGCCGCCGGATGATACGATTGAAAAAGAGGATGTTAGTCAAGTGTGTTGGGGCCAATGCATGAAAAATGAACATGGAAAATATAATTCCATGCGAGTAAAAATGCATGGCGGTCCAATAAAGATATCTGCTGGTCAGAAAAGACTTCTTAGCATTTGGGATGATGCTGTAACCTTTGAACAATTCGATTTTACTCTTGCCTGTGAATATGGCAAAGCAAAAAACGAGAGCAGGCGAAAAACGATTGAAGGAATAAAGAATAAAGAGCTAGATTAATAGGCTTGACCGCTTGTATGTGTGGTTGGATATATCGCTCCTCCAGCGCCGTGTAATAAGTATCTCAATTGACTGCTAATCCCAAGGTCTAAGACATTTCGAGCGCGCCGGTTTATGTCTATCGCTGCTGCCGCATGGAAAATAGTCTCCTGTCAGTCCTCACATATTCGTTTGATGTGAGATTTACAATTTCAGTCTGAACAGAACTATAAGTTGCTTGGTCTTCGCCGGGTATCGGGAATAGCGGGAGATGTAATACCTGTTCTCCTTTGCTGGGGATACCAATCTGCAAGGCAATGCTTCCCATTACACAAAGGAACATTAAGCGGGGATATTCAGTACTAATTTCAGGTCTTCGCTGAAAGGTCACAACAAAAAGGCTGCTGCCAAAGGATGGCCCTGGTGTAAATCTTTGACACATGAAATGAGGCCCCGGAAAGAATTCCTGCTTCTTATTAAAGCGTATCCATCCAACAACGTCTATAAAGTCATGCAACATATCTGCTTCCAATGTTGAGAGTGCCATTTTGACAAGGGCTTTATAGACCGCTAAAGGAGAATATGGTTCAATATGCATAGCCAATGTATACTGGTTCTCTTTTTCGTTCGCCCTAAAAATAACGTCTTCATCACCGCCAATTCTTATAGCTCTATTTTTTGTATCGACATCGATGCGGGCAACTTGGGTATTTGTTTTATAGCTTGGTACTTTTCTTTTAGCTTTAATCCCAAACATCGTTCTATAGGACTTAGAATATTTACCAAAGCTATCTTCCAGGGTATTCGCAAAGTATTCATTGCATTGATCACATTCATCAATAAGTATCAGGCGTTTATTGCCAATTGACGCAGGAAGTGCATGTGCAATTTTACGAAAACGTGTTTCAGTCTCGGTTTGATTACAGAATCTGCAAATTCTTGGACTTGCCGACCCCAGAAATATTTTACCGCCCTCTGATAAAACATTCTGGAAAACAATGTCATAAAGGCTATCTATTGTGTGCAATCTTAATTCTATGCTCATGGCTTTATATAACGCTGCCGTAAGGGGCCGTCAGGTGTGTGATTGGGATCGCACATCAGATATCGCTCCGCTCCACCAGGCGAAAGCTTCAACTCTGAATCCGATAGCATCCGTGGACTCGAAGGTGCTGGTTCATAATAAAACGGGATGACACTCCAAAGCCATCCTTCATTGAATCCGTTGGGTATAAGAGCCATTCATCAACGCTCGAAGCACGGTTTACAGTGTTAGTCACAAGACATTGGTTTTTTTCTATCGTGTCGTGCTGGGTCACGTAAGGCACAACATGTACCAGTTCGGCAGAATGATCGCTGGTATCTTTATCGGCAATACATCCTGCAATCAGATTCATTAGCCCCATCGCGAGGTCATGTTGGTCTCCAGTTTGGGCTTCGATCTCATACCCTCGCTGTATCTGGCCCATAACAAAAGACCTACAGTTTATCGAGTTCGCCTTATAGTGGAACTCATAGCGGCCCGGATCTACCTCGTTAGGCAGATCAATATCCAGCTCCCATATGAAATACGAGGCGTCTTCTAAGGGGCATATTACAAGTTTCTTTTTGTGAGTGCGTTCGGCGAAGTCAAAAGCCTTATCGATCTTCGACGTGAATGAGAGAAAAGGGCTACGGGAGGAGAAGCATTCCTCTTGCGTATGACGTTCATAGCCAACGTGACTTAAAATCATATCGAGAAGAAGTTTGTCTCTTAGTAATGCATTGGCTCCACGATCCGCAAACTTGGCCACAAGACCGGTTCCGCAGAAGTGATCGGCGAAGCTGCGGCCTCGATCCCTTCGATCTGCTTTTAGGACTGGACCGGGAAGTGAATCACCACGATAAAGTTTCATTTACTCATTCCTACCAACTAGTTACTAGGAGCCTGTCGGACTTAGAGCTTTTTAGGCAAAAATCCATGATTTTGGGTGTCTAGTTTGCCCTAAGAATAAATTATAAGCGACTACAGGGCTTCTCAGGAGGTCAATATTTCGCAAAAAGCGAAAGTCCGACAGGCTCCTAGACAGTTTATTAGTCCTGTATTAGTCACTTGCACAACTGTAGCAGAATGTTCCCAGACTGTCAATCATTACAGTAATGTGACATATCATCTTGATATCTTGACACTTTTTTTGCGCGTAGGGACTAGTATGATCTATACTCAATGCGTGCCGAGCAGGACCATTAAAGAAGTAACCAGCCCGCTGGATTTATGACCAGCCTCTGTATATGCCGGGGTAGCACTCCGCCTTTTTCAGTGTGATGTCTCACTTGATTACGACATTCTATACGTAACGTCAATTTTCTGTCGGTGAGCTATAGTACAACTGGAAATCATTCTGCCTAGTGAAATGTCAAAATCGCGACTTGTCGGTGAATCCAACGATCAGAAATGCGTGAGCTGCGTTTAGCGGTGAACATTTGACGGACATATGCAAGCTCCTCAAATCATGGCACACCCTTAGTACTGAGAGTGCCACGCGTCTGATAAGGTTCATTATGTAAAGTCTACAATGTGGTTATATATCAGTGCGTTATTTTGTCTATATTAACATAATGTGATCTCATTATCTAAATAGCAGCTTCAGTCTCTTTGCACTCCAGTATGACAATGAAGTTCGCAGCAAAGTTTCTGCTAAACATTGGTTCGACTATCTTTGTA
>Ga0182021_10001280_pt1 | contig 28576 bp, 19 predicted proteins | sample 612E3MmetaG_FD_120493 | JGI IMG/M metagenome (GOLD analysis project Ga0182021, IMG submission 120493) | Permafrost microbial communities from Stordalen Mire, Sweden - 612E3M metaG (Illumina Assembly) | ecosystem: Environmental > Terrestrial > Soil > Wetlands > Permafrost | place: Sweden...
GGCGCGAACGTGACGACCCTCTTCCCCTCGCGGGACACGCCGTCGTACACCGATTCATTTTCCGGCGAGTACGTGGAGCCGACGTAAAAGAGCGTCTGGTCCTCCTCGGCCTTCGTCAGGTCGTACTGTTCCACGAAGGCCTCGGGGGAGGCCATCGCCGTCCCGTCGCGTCCCCGCGCGAGGTTCAGGGCGAGAAAATCCTGCTGGGCGTTCCGGATCGTCTCGAGCGTCGAGAAGAACTGAAGGAGGTGGCGCGGATACTTCGGGGAGAACCGGACCGCGTTCCCCCCGTCGACGACGGTTTTTCCGAGTCCGAGCGCAACCTGCACGATGCCGTCCGTCGACTTCTGAGGGGGGACGGGATAGAAGTTGTACGATTTCGCGACGCCGGCGAACGCCGGATAGAATCTGTCATGATGGCGGGCGCCGACCATCTTCTGTATGATGACCGCCATCTTTTCCTCCTCCAGCCGGTAGGAGGTGGCCTTCATGTAATCCTTTGCGCGCTTTGCAAACGTCGAGGCAAAGACGAGCTTGATGCTCCGGAGGAGCTCCGAGAGCCTGACCTCGATGTCGGGGTCGTTGTTCGGGATCATGAACGTCTGGTAAACCCCGGCGAACGGCTGGTACTGGGAATCCTCCAGCAGGCTGGACGACCGCACCGCGAGCGGCTCCCGCATGATTTCGAGAAAATCCCTCAGTTTCGCCGTCACGTCCGCCGGGAACCGGGGCGCTTCGAGAAACCGCCGCTTCACCTCTTCCTCGTCGGTCGACGAGAGGGCGAACGACTCCATGTGGTTTTCGCCGAGGAACCTGTCAAAGACGTCCGTGGCCACCACGATCGCCGAGGGGACGGCGATCTCGACGTCCGGGTACTTGTTACGGAGGTTGTAGCTGTTGATGAGCGTGTTGATGAATCCCAGGCCCCGCCCCTTTCCGCCGAGCGACCCCGACCCGACGCGCGCAAAACTGCTGGCGGGGTCGAACGTCTCCCGGGAGAACTCGGTGATGACCCCCCGCTGGCGGACCTCCTGATACTGATGCAGCGAGCGGATCAGCTCCTCACGCAGCTCCCCCACGGACGCGAAATCCGAGACCTTCCGGGGGCGGAGCTGGTGCGCCAGCCAGAACTCCGTTCTGGCTTTGAGCCAGTTGGAGTAGTGATTCCGTTTTGCATGAAAGAGGATGCTCTCGTCCGGAACGTGATGGAGCTGCTCCTCGAGTGTCTTGAGGTTTGTCGCACGCCCGACCTCCGAGCCGTCCGGCGTCCTGAACACAAAGTCACCGAACCCGAAATGGTCCATCATGAATCTGCGGAGCTCGTGCAGAAGGCGGGGGGAGCCTTTCTGCAGAAACGCGACCCCGAGGTCACGCGCCTTCTCCGCGAATTCGGCATTGCTCGACTGGAGGAGGATGGGGATGTCCTCGTGCCGGTTTCTGACCATCCGGGCGAACGTGAACCCCCCCTCGGGGTCCTTCACGCCGTTGTGTCTGAAATTGACGTCCGAGATGACTCCCAGGATAAAATCCTGGTACTGCTCGAAATAGGCCAGCGCCTCCTCGTAGCTCGTGCACAGCAGGATCTTCGGACGGGCGCGCATCCGGAGGAACCTGTGGGAAAGGTTGAGTCCTTCCGAGATCAGCCGCTGCGACTGGAGATGGATTTCCGTATAGATGATCGGGAGGTAGGACGAGTAGAAGCTGACATTGTCCTCGATGAGGATGATCGACTGCAGGCCGACGCTCAGCGTGTCGCTCTCCACATTGCGCCGGTCTTCGATATGCTTGATGATCGCGATGAGGAGGCGGTAGTCCCCCTGCCAGATGAATATTCTCTCGAATATCGACGTGTCGTAATTGCTGACAAGTTCGCGCCGCTCCCTGTTGTCGTAAGCGAGAAGGACGATCGGCACCTCGTTCCCCGACTGGCGGACTTTCTGCGCAAACCGGACGACGTTCATATCCTCGATATGGAGCGTCGTGATTATAAGGTCGAAATGGTCCTCCGACTGGAGGAGATCCATTGCCTCCGCTGCGCTTGTGACGTGCGTGATCTCCGGTGGCTGGCTCAGGTTCAGTACCTGAAATTCCTGCCTGATGAGCTCGTAGAGACGCCCGTCTTCCTCAAAGAGATAATTGTCGTACAGGCTGGCGACGAGAAGGATGTCGCGGATCTTGAAATGCATGAGCCGCTGGAACGACTTCAGCCGGCTTCCGTAGATATCCTCGATCTGGAGATGGTCGATTCTGTCCATGGAAAAGCAGTCCAGGTGGAGGTATGGGGGGCGCAAAAAAAACGTATCTGATCCTTAGGGAACCCTCTTCGGGGAAACTCTCTAAAGAACCCTGGTCAGATACGTTGAAGGCATTATACGGCAATACGGGCACACCTGCAACACGCGGCTGGAGGTGGCGGTGGCGCCTCAAAACGGCGCCACCTCAGGGGGCACCGGAACGCGGTGCCCCCTTCGGCACTGCCAGAATGCGTCGCGTCAGACGAGACCCTGATCGAGCATGGCATCGGCGACCTTCAAAAAGCCGGCGATGTTCGCTCCGTTGACGTAATTCCCCGGGGTTCCGTACTTCTCCGAGGTCTCCACGCACGTCTGGTGGATGTTCTTCATGATCTGGTGGAGCCTGTGGTCCACCTCTTCCTTCGGCCAGGGGAGCCGCATGCTGTTCTGGCTCATTTCAAGCCCCGACGTGGCGACACCCCCCGCGTTCGACGCCTTTCCAGGGGAGTAGAGCACGTGCGCGTCGAGGAACACCTTCACGCCGTCAAGCGTCGTCGGCATGTTGGCTCCCTCACAGACGCACTTGCATCCGTTCTTGATAAGTTCCCTCGCATCCGCGACGTCGAGTTCGTTCTGCGTTGCGCAGGGGAGAGCCACGTTGACCGGAACGCTCCACGGCCGCTTCCCGGGATAGAAGGGGACATTGAACTTGTCCGCGTAGTCCTTGACCGCATCCCGCGCGCTGGCCCGCATCCTGAGCATGTAGTGTATCTTCTCGCCGCTGATCCCGTCTTTGTCGTGTATGAACCCGTCTGGTCCTGAGAGCGTGGTCACCTTTCCGCCGAGCTCCGTGACTTTTTCAACGGCTCCCCAGGCGACGTTTCCGAACCCGGACACGGCCACCGTCGAGCCCTGGAACGAGAGCCCCTTCGTCTTCAGCATCTCTTCCGCGAAGTATACGACGCCGTAGCCTGTCGCTTCGGGACGTATGAGGGATCCTCCCCAGTTTATCCCTTTCCCGGTGAGGACCCCTGAAAATTCCCTTGTGAGGCGTTTGTATTGTCCGAAGAGGTATCCTATCTCGCGTCCTCCCACCCCGATGTCGCCGGCAGGGACGTCGACGTCCGGTCCGATGTGGCGGAAGAGCTCGGTCATGAAACTCTGGCAGAATCTCATCACCTCATTGTCGCTTTTCCCCTTCGGATCGAAGTCCGATCCTCCTTTTCCCCCTCCCATCGGCAGCGATGTGAGGCTGTTTTTGAAAACCTGTTCGAATGCGAGGAATTTCAGTATTCCGAGGTGAACCGACGGATGGAATCGCAGCCCTCCTTTGTACGGGCCGATCGCGCTGTTCATCTGTATCCGGAATCCGCGGTTTATGTGTATTTCCCCCTGGTCGTCCGCCCACGGGACGCGGAACATGACGACGCGTTCCGGCTCCACCATCCGCTCGAGTATTTTTGCCGCGCGGTATTCAGGATGCCGTTCGAGCACCAGATCAAGGGACTCGGCGACTTCCTGAACTGCCTGGTGAAATTCCGGTTCACTGGGGTTCTTTGCCTTCACCTGAGCAATCAGGTTCTTCACGTACTCAGACATGCCATCCTCACGTAATGACTGGATTAGTTGTGACGCGTGGGGGGAGAGTGCCCAAACTATTAAGTTTCAGAGGATTTTTCAACACGCATATTCACTCCCTCGCGATCAAAAGGCCGAACGCCATACGAATGAGCACCACTCGTGCCAGAATCGGTTTCCCGGATGCCAACAGAATGTTAATCTTAATTGGGGTTTAAATGATCTAAACCTGACTTTCCCCGTGAGGCATTGACTATGAGCGGTTTCGTTCCCGCTCAGCACGAACGCTATTCCCAAATTTAGAAACCGGTTTGAGTTTTTAGGACACTCAATGCCTGATACGCCAGGGAGCATCTCATTGATCCCAGCAATCCTAACGAATGATATATTTTTGTCCAGATCGAGATACTCAACATTGAGTTGCTAATTGCAACATGGCTATGCATTAATTCAACAGCAATGATAATTATCTATGATTCAATAGGTTGCATCGCTAGCCTGCCGATCTTTGAGATTCTGTTGTTGCATTATTCAACTTCAGAGAATCCGCCAATCATGGCACTATTGCAAGGATTTTGAGCCAGAACAGGTTAACTCATTGCGACACAAAGGATTCTCGAGTAGCAAAAATCAACACTCTGCATATGGAAAATATGGCACGAATCCTGAAGAGATTGGGGAGAACAGTGACACTCAGGACACACCCGGAAAGGATCCAGTCATGTCAATAATACTCGCTCTCGCCACGGTGATCGGCCTATTGATAACCGGCCTTTTCCGCCGCTCCGGTCAGCGCACGGCTGCCCTCTCTCCCGTGCTCATAAAGCGCTACATCCACCCGGGACATACCTGGGCGCGTGAGACGGAGGACGGCGACGTGCTCGTCGGCATCGATGATTTCACCCAATCCCTGATCGGAAACGTTGAGGGGCTCGAGCTTCCCCGCCTGCTCAAGCGCGTCGAGCAGGGGAAGGTTGCCTGGACCGTCCGTCACGGTGCGCGGGCTCTCCCGATGGTCTGCCCGGTGAGCGGAAGAGTGATCGAAAAGAACGAGATGGTTCTTACGAATCCGGGGCTCGTCAATACGTCCCCTTACGGCGACGGCTGGCTGATCCGCGTCAGGCCGCGCCGGTTTTCGGCGGAGATGCACAATCTGATCACCGGCCGTTCGGCCGCGCAGTGGGTCGACGGAGCACGGGCGCGCCTCGCCGGGTTCTTCTCCGGTGCGCCGGTGCTGATGTACCAGGACGGAGGGGTCATGCTGACGGACCTTGCGGACCGCTGCTCGGACGAAGAGTGGGAACGGCTGCTTCGTGAGTTCTTTCTTGCTGACACGACAACGAAACAACACTGACAGGGGGAGACGACAATGACGGTGCTCTTGATGCTCTGCATGATCGTGACGTTCCTCGCCGCGGACAAGATTGTCCGCACGGTGCGGGCCGCAAAGGCGCGGCGGCAGGCTGGAGTCCCCTCCGGAGCGATGTTCCACCCCCCGGAAGGGATATCGCTTGCGCTGAATCACACCTGGATGAAGATGGAGAAGGGGGTCGCGGTGATCGGGATGGACGAGTTCCTTGCCAGGATGCTCGGTGCGGTCGAATCCGTCCTGCTCCCCGGCGTGGGAGCGGCGGTCGCTCCGGCGAACGCGGAAATCTCCCTGTCGAGCGGCGGCCGGAAAATCCGGCTCGCCTCCCCGGTCGAAGGGCGGGTCATGGAAGTCAATACGGACGTCCTCAGCAACCCTGCCGCAGCGCACCGCGACCCGTATGGAGGCGGATGGCTCTTCAAGGTCTCGCCGTCCGTTCGCGTGCCCGTTTCCGGATCGCTCTCCGGCGCCGCGGCAGGGGAATGGCTTCGTACGCAGATGGACCTGGCTAAGGAGTTCCTTACGTCCGCCTCCGGTGGGCGGAGGGGCGCGATGATCACAACACTGCCGGACGGCGGTACTCCGGCCGATGGCGCGCTCAAGCACTGCGACGCGGCGGCATGGGAGGAGTTTGAACGGCGTTTCACGACGATAAAGAAGCATGAACGGGCCACACGCTGAGAGAGGGGGGCGGGACAATGGCGAAATCGAAAGCGTTGCTCATTGATATCACAAAGTGTGTGGGCTGCCACGAGTGCGAGAAGGCGTGCACGGAGGCGAACCATCTCCCGAAGGATGACGGTCCGATCACGGACCTTTCCGCGACGCACTTCACATACCTGAAAAGCTTCAACGATGAGACGGTGTTCGTGCGCCGGCTCTGCATGCACTGCATCAAGCCGACATGCGTCTCCGCGTGTCTCGTCGGTGCGTTCACGAAGACGGACACGGGGGCCGTGCTCTACGACGAGTCAAAATGCATCGGCTGCCGGTACTGCATGCAGGCATGTCCCTTCGAGGTTCCCCGGTACGAATGGGGGAGCCTGGCGCCGAAAATACAGAAGTGCCGCCTCTGCTACGAACGGATCGTCGCGGGGAGGCAGACCGCGTGCGCGGAAGCGTGCCTTGTGGGCGCCACAGTCTTCGGAGACAGGGACGACCTGATCCGGGAAGCCCGCTCGAGGATCGACGGCAACCCGGGAGGGTATGTCGACGGGATCTACGGGCTGACCGAAGCGGGGGGGACGTCAGTCCTGTTTCTCTCCTCGATCCCGTTTGAAAAGCTGGGGTTCCCGACGAACATCCCGAACGAGCCGATACCGGACCTTTCGTGGCGTGTCCTTTCGCAGGTCCCGAAGTATGCCGTCGCGGCCGGCGTCACGCTGTTCGGCATCCGCTGGATAACGGCACGGCGTACGGAGGTTGCGCGGTTTGAAGCCGAGGAACGCCTCAGGGCGATCACTGGACAGCGGGAGGGGTGACAGGATGAAATTCAAGGGAATGCTCAAGCTCACGTTCTGGAAGGCTGTCGCGATCGTGCTGATGGCGTCCGGATTTGCGGCCGCGGTCCAGCGCTACGCGCTCGGGCTCGGGGCGACAACCAACCTGAAGGACACATTTCCGTGGGGGATATGGATCGGCTTCGACATCCTGGTCGGCGTCGGGCTTGCCGCGGGAGGGTTTACGATTGCGGCGACAGTGTACATATTCGGCATCGAACGGTTCAGGCCGATACTCCGCCCGACGATCCTCACGGCGTTCCTGGGATACCTCCTTGTGATCGCCGGCCTGATGGCCGATCTGGGGCGCCCCTGGGCCATCTGGCACGCCATGATCATGTGGAACCCCCACTCGGTGATGTTCGAAGTGGCCTGGTGCGTCATGCTGTACACGACGGTGCTCGCCCTGGAATTCAGCCCCGTCGTCCTTGAGCATTTCAGGCTCCGGCGGACGCTGAAGGTAGTTCGGGCGATCACGGTCCCGCTCGTGATCCTCGGCGTGATACTCTCCACGCTCCATCAGTCGTCACTGGGCTCCCTCTTCCTTATCATTCCGGGGCGGATGCACCCGCTCTGGTACTCCGGTATTATCCCGTTTCTCTTCATCATCTCGTGTGTGGCGGCCGGGCTCGCGATGACGATCGTCGAGTCGTTTCTTTCCTCCCGGGCGTTCGGGCGGGAGGTGGAGCTCCCGCTTCTCTCGGAGATTGCCAGGGTCATCGTCGTCGTGCTGGCGCTGTACTTCACCGTGCGTATCCAGGATCTCATGAGCCGGGATGCGCTCAGGTATGTCTTTGTCCCCTCGTACCAGAGCGCCATGTTTCTCGTGGAGATCGTCCTGGGGGTCGTGCTTCCTTTCTGCCTCCTCCTTTCACCGAAGGTCCGCACGAGCAGGAGGGGGCTGTTCTATTCCGCCGTCCTTGTTCTTCTCGGGTTCGTCGCGCACAGGATGAACACGGCGATCACGAGCATGGAACACTGGCCCGACAGGATGTACATCCCGTCGGTCCAGGAGATTGCAGTCACGCTCGGCCTCGCGGCGTTCGGCTTTACGGCGTTTGCGTTCGTCTCACGCTACTTTCATGTCTTCGGCGAAGCGCCCCACTGCGCCGTCGTGGAACCCGTGGCGGAGCCTTCAGCGCTGGCCTCCGCCTCTCTCGACTAGGGGGCAGACACACTGCTCTTCCAGGGGGCGTCCGCGGAGAGTGCGGACGCCCCTTCTTTATGTTCATAAATGCAACACTCCTTCCTAGTCGTGGGAATCACACTTCACAATCACGGGTCGTTCGAACACTCGTTGTCAAAAAATCTGTCAATTTGTGGGTATGAGCAAACCCCTGCGTGGCATGATTTGTGACCTTTCACCTATCGCATCCATAAGGCGCGGGTCTTTCCCTGATGAGAATCGTCCAGTCTATCGCGTTCAGGCTCTTCCTCCTGATCGTCTCCGTCCAGACGCTCGTGCTTGCGCTGCTGACGTTCGCCGTCGTCAGGGTGCAGGAATCAAGCCTCATGGAGAACGTGCAGTTGAGCGCGGTGCGTGTGAGCGAGATGATCCGCCGGGCCACCCGCCACAGCATGATGGAGAACCGGAGCGCGGACGTCGACGGTATCATCGCCGACATGTCCGGTGAACCGGGGATCGAGGGAATACGGGTCTACAACAAGTCGGGCGAGATCTCCTACAGCACGCTCCAGTCCGAAGTGCACTCGAGCGTGGACCTGAACGCGGAGGCCTGCGTCAGCTGTCACTCCGGAACCGGGCTCGAGAACCCTCATCCTGCCTCTGCGCAGCTCTCCAGGATATTCACCGCCCCGGACGGCCACCGCGTCCTCGGGCTGATAACCCCCATCCGGAATGAAGAGCGGTGCTCGGAGGCGGGATGCCATGCACACCCGTCATCCCGGACGATACTCGGCGTCCTCGACGTGAAAATGTCGCTCGCACAGGCCGACCTGAGGCTTGCGGACGCCAAACGTGAACTGCTCTTCGCATCGGTCGCGGCCGTCCTTCTCGTTGCTCTGATCTCCGGCGGGTTCATCTGGTTCGTCGTCCGGAGGCCTGTGCGCCGCCTGGCGCGCGGCATGCAGATGGTCTCCACCGGCGACCTCTCGCAGCGCCTCCTTGCCACCTCCCGGGACGAGCTGGGGGAGCTCGCACGGACATTCAACAGCATGACCCAGGAGCTTTCCCGTGCGCGTGGGGAGATCACCGCCTGGTCCGAGACGCTCGAGCAGAAGGTCCGTGAGAAGACCGTCGACCTGGAGCGGGCGCACCGCCAGATGCTGTCGGTCGAGAAGATGGCCTCACTGGGGAACCTGTCGTCGAGCGTCGCGCACGAACTGAACAACCCGTTGGAGGGAATTCTCACGTTCGCACGGCTCCTGATCCGCCGCATGCAGCGTTCCGCGCTTCCCCCGGAGGAGGCGAAACCGTATGTCGACGACCTCACGCTGATGGCGGACGAGGCCCTCCGGTGCGGCAACATCGTCAAGAATCTCCTTGTCTTCGCGCGCCAGCGCGGCGTGTCGTTTCAATCGGTCCACGTCGCGGAGGTGATCGACAGGTGCGTGCTTCTCATGAACCATCATGCGAAGATGCACAACGTGGTCGTGAAGACCTCCCGCGCGGGAGATGACCTCCTGGAATGCGATCCCGATCAGATCCAGCAGGTCCTGATCGTGCTCATGGTGAATGCGATCGAGGCGATGGGGGGATCGGCGTCGCGGGAGGAAGGTGGAACGCTCTCCCTGGATCTCCGGCGCGAGGAGGAACGCGGCACGATACGCATCGCCGTCGCCGACACGGGCGTCGGGATGAGCGAGGAAATCAAGGCCCACATTTTTGAGCCGTTTTACTCGACAAAGTCGGATGCCAAGGGGGTCGGGCTCGGTCTCTCCGTGGCGTACGGGATACTCGAGCGGCATCACGCGGCGGTGGACGTGGAGTCCGTCGTCGGGAAGGGGACGGTGTTCACGCTGACGTTCCCCGTCACCCAGCCGGAACCCGGCGCCCGCCAGTCAACGTCATCTTCGGTCGAAGGAACGCACGCATGAACAAAAGTGAGATCGGCATACTTGTGGTGGACGACGAACTCATCGTCCGCGAATCGCTCGGCAAGTGGTTCCGGGAGGACGGCTTCCGCGTCGACGTCGCGGAGAACGCCGCTGCGGCGCTCCGGAAACTGCAGGCGGGGTCATGGAACATCATGCTCGTGGACATCAAGATGCCCGGCATGGACGGCATCGAGCTCCTCCAGCGCGTGCGCCAGACGAATAAAGAGGTCGTCGTCATCGTGATCACGGCGTTCGCCACCGTCGACACCGCGGTCAAGGCCCTGAAGGAGGGAGCGTACGATTATATTACGAAGCCGATCGATCCCGATTACCTCGATCACATGGTCGAAAAGGCGCTGCAGCAGCAGATGCTCCTCCGGGAGAACCAGAAACTGAAAGATACGGTGAGCGAGCTGTCGGGAGCCGGTGAAATCGTCGGCGAATCTCCCGAAATCAGAAAGGTGCTCGATCTCATCCGCACCGTCGCGCCGACGGACACGACGGTCATGATCCGCGGCGAGAGCGGGACGGGGAAAGAGCTCGTCGCCCGTGCAATCCACGCCGGGAGCCCCCGCAAGTACTTCCCGATTGTCACGGTTAACTGCGGCGCAATGACCGAGAGTCTCCTGGAGAGCGAGCTGTTCGGGCACGAGAGGGGGGCCTTCACGGGGGCGCAGTACAGGAGGAAAGGGAAGGTGGAGCTTGCGGACGGGGGAACGCTCTTTCTGGACGAAGTCGGCAACATCGACACGAAGACCCAGATGGATCTCCTGCGGGTGATCGAGACGAAACAGTTCACGCGGGTGGGGGGGACGGAGAACGTCCACTCGGACTTCCGGGTCGTCTGCGCGACGAACAAGGACCTGGAATGCGCGGTGCGGGAAGGTTCGTTCCGGGAGGACCTGTACTACCGGCTCAACGTCTTCACGATCGATCTTCCGCCGTTGAGGGGGCGCCGCGGGGACATTGCGAAACTCGCCCACTATTTCCTCGAGAAATTCGCCCGGCAGATGAACAAGCGAGTGGAGGGGTTCAGCCCCGAGGCGATGCTTGCGCTCAAGGCGCACGACTGGCCCGGCAATGTCCGCGAGCTCGAAAATGCCGTCGAGCGCGCGATGGTTGTCGTTCAGGGGGACATCATCGAGCGGAATCACCTTCCCCTTCACGCCGTCGTTTCGGGGCAGAAGGACGGCAAGCGTCTGGAGGACATCGAGCAGCGCCACATCGAGCAGGTGCTCCGTGAGAACGGATGGAACGTCAGCCGGAGCGCGGCGATACTCGACATCGACAGGGTCACGCTCTATCACAAGATCGAGAAGTTCGGACTCAAGCGCGTGCAATGAAGCCCATACACGTTCTGCCGCTCGGCGGGGCCGATCCGGATCTCGCGGAGGCCCTTGCCGGACCTCTGCGCCGTACGTTCCGGACTGATGTGGCGGTCCGCGAATTCAGCATCAACCCCGAACAGTTCCTGGACGACGGCCGGGGCCAGTACAATTCCACCGGCCTCCTCCTCCACCTGAAGGACGCATACCCCCCTCTGAAGAGCGGACCGGGCGTCTGCACGCTTGCGCTCGTTCCGTTCGACCTCTTTATCCCCGTACTGACGTACGTGTTCGGCGAGGCGGAGGTCGGCGGGAACGTTGCAGTGGTCTCCTACCACCGCCTGGCGCCGCAGCGGTACGGTCTCCCCCCCGATGATGCGCTCCTCAGGGATCGGGTGACAAAAGAGGTCATACACGAGATCGGGCACATGTTTTCGCTTATCCACTGCTCCGAGCTGGCGTGTGTCATGCACTCTTCCTCCTACGTCGAAGACATCGATATGAAAGAGCAATCGCTCTGCAGAATCTGCGTTTCTGAACTCTCGCACAGGGCCTGATCCGCCCCCCGGCGTTTCACCCTTCCCCAATCCTTCCACCGGCGCCTTGACCATTCACCGTAAGATTCGTACGTTTTCAAACACTCCTCCGGACTTTGGGATATCCATGATAAACGCCGACAAGGCTCTTCGCATAATACTTGGTGCAGTCCCCCCCCCGGGGAAAGAGACCGTGGATCTCCCGGATGCGCCGGGGAGGACCGCCGCGGAACACATTGTGGCCGGCGGGGACATCCCCCCGTTTCGAAACAGCTCCATGGACGGATATGCCGTCCGTGCCGCAGATCTGAAGAGCGCGTCGTCCGGACGCCCGGTCACGCTCACCGTGGCGGGCGAATCAAGCGCAGGGAACCCGTTCTCCGGCCGTCTGGGGAAAGGGCAAGCCCTCCGGATCATGACGGGAGGGAAGCTCCCTCGAGGGACGGATGCGGTAGTCCCCGTCGAAAAGACGAAAGAGGAAGGCCCGCGCGCCGTGTCGTTCCACGAACCGGCAAAGGCCGGTGACTGTGTCCGTCTCGCCGGGGAGGATATCCCCCGCGGGCGCCGCGTCATCGCCGCCGGGGAACTCATCACCCCGTATCACTCGGGGATACTTGCCGCCACCGGTCACGATGAGGTGAGTGTCTCCGTCCGCCCGCGCGTGGGGATTCTCGCGACCGGTGACGAACTCGTCAGGCCGGGCCGGGCCCCCGGAGAGGGAAAGATCCGGAACAGCTCGTCGTACACTCTCATCGGGCTCGTTCGGGAGTCCGGCGGACGCCCCCGTTTCCTGGGGATTGTGCGGGACAGGAAAACGGCGATACGGGAAAAAATCAGTGAAGGGCTCGCGTTTGATGTCCTGCTTCTGACGGGAGGGGTGTCCGTCGGCGCGCATGACTATGTCGGTGAGGCTCTCCGCCGCTCGGGCGTCGACATCAGGTTCTGGAGGGTGAACATCCGCCCCGGGAGCCCTCTCCTTTTCGGGGTCGCAGACGGGACGCTCGTCTTCGGTCTTCCCGGGAACCCCGTATCCACTGCAGTGACGTTCCTCCAGTTTGTCCGCCCTGCGCTCAGGAAAATGCTGGGGAGGACCGACATCTTCCCCGTTCATGTGCACGCCCTCACTGATGAACCCCTCAACGTGAAGGACGGGAAGAGATGCTTTTTGAGGGGGATCGCCCGAGAGGAGGATGGCGTCCTCCGCGTGAAGACGACGGGGAGCCAGAGTTCAGGCGTGATGACCTCGCTCACCCGTGCCAACTGCCTTATTCTGATCCCTGAAGGGACACGGACGGTCAGAGGGGGATCGCCCGTGGAGGTGGAATTCTTCCACGATCCATTCTGAAATCCATCCTGTACGACACACCGTCAACGGGGAAACTCAATGCGAGACGTATCGAAAAAACCTCATACCTTAAGGACCGCGTCGGCAGAAGCGACGCTGAAGTGTCTCCGGGCGACTGTGGAGGCGGTGCGCTCGGGGAATGTGCCGAAGGCCGATCCGCTTGCGGTTGCAAAGGTGGCGGGGATACAGGCGGCGAAGAATACAAGCCTTCTGATACCGTACTGTCACCAGGTGCCCCTTGATTTTGCGGGTGTGGAGATCGCGCTTCGAGAAGATTCGATGCTCGTTGCCTCGCGCGTGACGGCTGTCTGGAAGACGGGCGTCGAGATGGAAGCCCTTGCCGCGGCGTTCGCTGCGGCGCTGACGCTCTATGACATGCTGAAGATCATCGACGGGACGATGGAAATCCGTGACGTGCGCCTGACGGGGAAGAGTGGGGGGAAATCGGACTTCAGCCCGCCGCAGTCCGGGAAGACCGTTGCGGGGGTGCTCGTGATTTCCGACAGCAGGTCGAGAGGTGAGGCGGAGGAGAGGTCCGGGAAGGCGATTCGTGAGAGGCTCGTGTCGCTCGGCGTGCCGGTTGCGGAATTCGCGGTCCTCCCCGATGACGCGTCGCAGATCTCCCGGGAACTCACCCGTTGGGCCGACAGCCTCGCGCTTGATCTGGTCATCACGACGGGGGGAACGGGGATCGGTCCCCGCGACGTGACACCGGAAGCGACCTCCGCGGTTATCGAGCGTGAACTCCCCGGGGTCACCGAAACGCTTCGCGCGCACGGCCAGGAGCGGAACCGCAACTCGATGCTCTCACGGGGAATCGCCGGGGTGAGGGGTCGGACGCTCATCGTAAACCTTCCGGGTTCAGAACGCGCCGTGAACGAGTCGCTTGACGTGATCCTCCCCTGGATACTCCACGCGATCGGGATGCTCCGGGGAGACGGGCACAAAGGAGGCTGACCCTCCCTACTTCGGAGGCCGGTCACCCTGCGTTTCGCCGCCGCGCGGAATGCGGTAGAGGATTTTCTTCCCGCCGATCGTCACAACCACGGAATCGTCCCTCAGGGCGTCAACCTGCGCGCGCTTCAGGTCGCTTTCGTCGACGAGCGAATCGAGGTACAACGTCAGCGTCGTCCTTTCCCCATTTTTCTCAACCCGTGTCGGAATCCTCATCCGGTCCCTGACGGAGGTCTCCCTCTCTGGAGGGAGTGCGCTTGCCGGCCGCTGGCGCACGAAGTATGCTCCCTGCACGGCCGCCGGTGCATCCTTTCTCCGGGAGGCGGCATCCTGAGCGGCATTGCTCTTGAAGAGGAGAGACCTCTCCGCTGCTTCCGGTATCGATTTCTTTGCCGCCGCGGCGCCGGGTGATACTTCCCCCTGTTCCACGATGCCGTCAGACCAGAACGCTCCGGGAGTCTGCTCCTGAACCGCGCCCGTCACACCTTCGGACCGGGCGATCCCTCCGGCGGCGGTCTCCTCCTTCAGCGAGTTGTCCATGTCCGTCTGGAGCGTCTTCGAGGCTCCTTTTTGCTTTGACTGCGCGTGCGCCATTGCCGGTGATGGAACTGTGGAGGGGGCCTGAACGGCTTTATCCGCATTCCCGCTCCGGGCGAGCCCTTCGGGCGGAACGCTCTGTTCATTTTGAGCGATCTCGCCGGTCGTCCCCCCGATCGGCCGTGAGCTGGCATCGCTCTGGACGGGGTTCCCGCTTCTGTTGAAGAGCATATAGTAGGCTCCAAGACCTGCCACAACGCAGAGTGCTGCCGCGGCTCCGGTGATCCGGAGCCAGTGGATGGGCGCGTCTGCCTCCCGAATCCTCTTCCTGAGGTCCGCCTTCAGAGTCTCACGGCCGAGTCTCCGCGCTCCGGCGGCGGTGAGCATTTCCCGGCGCAGTGATTCGGCGCACGGGGCGCAGAGCGCGGCATGGCGGTCCATCTTCTCCCGTTCCGATGCATCCAGCCTCCCCAGGACGTACCCGGAGAGGAGTTCCTCGTCGGTCCCGAAATGTATTCCGCCGTCGTCAGTCATTCCCCGGCATCCTCTCCCGGACAAGCGCCTCGAGCGCCTTTTTGCATTGGTACTTTTTGGATTTCACTGTGTCGGCGTTCGCCATGCCGAGCGCCGCAGCGATCGATGCCATCGATTCCTCTTCCCAGTAGAACAACAGCAGCAGTTTTCTGCACGGTTCCCCCAGGCGCTCGAGCGCGGACCGGACGATGGCCGATTCCTCTTCCTCTATCATCATGTCGAGCGGTGAAGCGTCGTCCGCCGGAGCGTCGGTCCCGTCGCCGGAGACTTCCCTCCGCCGGCGCGCCAGGCGCCGGAGCCACATGTTTCTCGCCGTGGCGTACACGTACGTTCCCAGTTTCGCCGAGTAGTGGAATTTCCCGGTCCTGACACGCTCCCAGAGCGTCACGAGTGCCTCCTGCAGCATGTCGTCTGCGTCCTCCTCCGTCCCGCTGTTGCGCAGTATGAGCGCCCGGACGGGACTGCGATTGTCGCGGTAAAGCCCGACGAGCGCCCCCTCGTCCCCCTTCCGGATCCGGTCCAGGATCGCCGCATCGTTGCTCGCGAAAAGGGGGGTGGCGCTCATTTACCTTTCAGCAGTTGATGTCATTAACAGTCACAAGGTGAACGGCACAAGGTACAATAAAGAGCAAACGTTATCAATCAACAATCCGGAGGGTTCCACAGATGAACAGGGTCTTCTTCGCCGCGGCCGCATTGGCGTTCCTCTCATTCGATCTGTCAAGTGCGCAGCCCGGGCGCGCTGACGGGGAGCGGACGTCCGTCGATCTCACGATTTACAATCAGAACCTCTCCCTGATCAGGGAGGAGCGGGCGTTTGCCCTCCGAAAAGGGACCTCCTCTGTCGTGGTGCCTGACGTGCCGGCGACGATCGACGGGACGTCCGTGCACTTCCTCAGCCTGACGGACCCGGAAGGGGTCCGGGTGATCGAACAGAACTATCAATTCGATCTCGTCAACCAGGCGCGCCTGCTGGAGCGGTACGTCGGCAGGGAGGTGGAGTTCGTCCGGACAGAGCCCGGGACGAACAGGGAGTACTCCGTGCCGGGGAAGCTCCTCTCGACGGGGTACGCGCAGCAGCCCGGATACGCCTATGCGTATGCCGGAACCGGAGGAATCATTGCGGAGATCAACGGGAAGGTCGAAATCGGTCCCGCCGGGCGGCTCGTCCTTCCTGCGCTCCCGGAGGGGCTCGTCCTGAAGCCCCGGCTCCAGTGGACTGTCGAAAGCGACAGGGAGGGGAACCACCGCTCGGAGGTAAGCTACCTCGCCGGGGGCCTGTCCTGGAGCGCGGACTATGTCGTCCTTCTCGACAGGGACGATGCACGGCTGGACCTCACAGGCTGGGTAACGCTGACGAACGGGTCCGGGACGACGTTCAAGAACGCGGGACTCAAGCTCGTCGCCGGGGATGTCAACGTCGTTCAGAACCAGCTGGCGGGAATGATGAAAGCGCAGCGCACCGAAGCCGCGGCCGACGCCGCCGCGCCGCAATTCCGGCAGACGAACCTCTTCGAGTACAAACTGTACACGCTCCAGAGGAGGGCCGATCTTGCGGACAACGAAACCAAGCAGATCGAGCTCACCTCCGCCCGGGACGTCGCCGCAAAGAAATCGTTCATTTACGACGGCCTCGGCGATGAGTGGCGGTCGTGGTACAACAATTACTCGTACAGGGCCCAGGGAAGTTTCGGGCAGCAGTCGAACCCCAGGGTGGGCGTGTTTGTGACGTTCCGGAATTCGGAAAGCGGGAACATGGGGATGCCCCTGCCGAAGGGAAAGGTCCGCGTCTACAAACGGGACGACGACGGCAGGGAGCAGTTCATCGGGGAAGACCAGATCGACCACACCCCAAAAGACGAAGAGGTCCGTCTCTACCTCGGGAACGCATTCGATATCGTCGGCGAGAGGGTCCAGAAGGATTTCAAAATGTATGCGGGGGGGCGGGTCGTGGAGGAGACGATCGAAGTCAGGGTGCGCAACCACAAGGACGCAGCCGCGGACGTGCAGGTCTACGAGCACCCCTGGCGGTGGACGCAGTGGGAGATCACCGGTGCGTCGGCGGGATGGTCGAAGGTCGACCAGGGCACGATAAGATTTCCCCTCCACATCGAGCGCGATGGCGAAGGGACCGTAAAGTACACAATCCGTTATTCATGGCAGTAATGTGAACCGTCACATAAGAGGAGGTGCTCACATGAAAAAGTCAGTTGCGGTGATCACGGCCGTGCTTCTCGCTGCGGGGCTGACAATGGGTGCGGAGGCGATGTCGCTCCCCGGGAGGTCCGACCTCATTCAGATTCAGGGGTCGATGAACTGCCCCGTCGTTCCCCCGCAGGGGGGGCGCGCGTTTCTCCAGATCACGCTGACGGCGTCCGGCGGAGAGCTCCGCGGCCGCAAGCCGGTCAATCTCTGCGTCGTTCTCGACAGGAGCGGCTCGATGGGAGAAGAGGGGAAGATCGTGAATGCGAAAGCAGCGCTGGACGCGCTCATCGACAGGCTCACGCCTGACGATATATTCTCGCTTGTCATCTATGACGACGTCGTCGACGTTCTCCGTCCCGCCCGGCGCGCCGGAGACAGGAGAGAGCTCCATGCCCTCGTCGAAGGGATACAGCCGCGGGGATGGACGAACCTGGGAGGAGGGATGATGGAGGGTTTTGCGCAGGTCGGGTGCTATGCGGGGAGCCGGTACGTGAACAGGGTCGTTCTCCTTTCCGACGGCCTCGCAAACCGCGGGATCACCGACCCGGGTGAGCTGGGGAGGGAAGCGCGGAGGTGCCGGGAACATTCGATATCGCTGACGACAATGGGAGTCGGACTTGATTACAACGAGAACCTGATGACCTCTCTTGCCGCGGAAGGGGGAGGGAACTATTACTTCATCGAAAGCCCCCGCCATCTTGCCTCCATTCTCGGAAAGGAATTTGATCGTCTCGGCTGCGTGGTGGCTCAGAATGCGGTCATTGAGCTCACGACCGGCCGGGGAGTCGCCCTTCTTGACGTTGTCGGTGCGGAGTTCACGGACGTCGACGGACGGATCAGGATCCCGGTGGGTGACGTGTATGACGGCGACACGCGCGAATTCACGGTCGAGATCACCGTCCCCCCGGGGCGGGGGACGCTCGTCGTGGCGGAGGGGGTTGTGCGCTTCGAACCCGTCCGGGACAGGGTAAGCCTTGCCCGGCTTCGCGGCGTGGACGTCAGGTACAGCGAGGACGCCGCCGAACGGGAGTCGCACAGAGATTTCAGGACACAGGCAAAGGCCGATGTGGCGGTCTCGACGAGAGGCGTGGAACGGGCGATGCACGCGCTCGATGAAGGGAAAGGCGAAGCCGCCATGGAGGAGCTGACCGCCGCCCGCCAGGTCCTCATGACCTCGCCCGCGGCCTCGTCTCCTCTGACGGGCGGTGCGATAAAGGAGCAGGAAGCGAAGCTCGGCTCATACCAGCAGAAGCTCAAAGACGGTCCCGATTCGCTCCAGAGGGCCAAGAAGTCGATACAGTACGACAATTACAGGACGCAGAGGGGTGAAGAGAAGTAGTGGGCTACCTTTTCGCGAACCTGAACGGGATCGTGAGCCAGGAGGCGACCGGTCCCGTTGTCATTTCCGCGGGGGCGTACTGTGACGCCATGACGGCGTCGGTGACCGGCTGTATCAGAAGATCGTTTGTGCTTTTGAGGGTCACGGTCTGAACGGGTTTCCCCGTCGGATCGATGCGGACCTGTACGACGATCTGCCCCTCGATGCCGGTAAGGAACCCTTGCGTTGAGATCATCGGCTTCTCGAGGCGTATGATGCGTGCCGGCTTCTCTATCGCCACGAACGGTGCGGGTGTTGCCGTGTCTTCGGTTCTGGGAGGCGTCGAGGGAGGTTTCAGATCGGGCTGTGACTGTGTCGCCATCACCCGGGGGGAGTTTGCAGGCTTCTCCGGTCCGGGGTACGGAGAGGCGGGCGGAGGCGGCCTGTTCTCCCGGAGAACGGCTCCTTTCGAAGGGCCGGGGGTCTTCTTCTTCGCGCCCTCAGCCACCGGCGGAGACTCGTTCACTGCGAGCGCGGTAACTTCCGGAGTTCCCGAAGACGTTTCGCCGTTTGAGACAAGGAAATTCTGCTCGGCCGTCTCGGCCGGCGCTCCGATGAACTGTTCGGAAGACGGCGGGGGGAGTGACGTGACGGCCGATTTCTTGTAGACATTCCGCTGGTAGTAAATATACAGGAGTGCCCCCAGCACGCAGAGCGCGAGAAGGATGAGAACGATGAGGAGCGCGCTCAGCTTTTTGCTCCCCTTCGGTTTCGCCTGGACCTGCGCGTGGTTCGCGGCGTCGCGCTTCAGCTCGCGCGGTGACGACCATTCCTCCGTCACCACGGGGGTGGGTTCGATGGCGGCGGGAGATCCGGAAGGAGCGGGGTCCGTCGTGCCTCCTGCAGTGATCACCTTCCCCTGCGCCGCTGCGGACGGATACACGCGGACCGTCTCCACCCGTTTCAGCTGCGCGAGGGCTTCGAACTGCTTCTCGAAGTCACTGGCGATCGCGTTCGACGGGTCGATGATGTACACGCGCCGTATTTCGGCGAGCGCGTTCTGGTACTCCCCCTTGCGTATGTATTCGTGCGCGTGCTGGAAGTACTGGTTCTTCAGCCATTCGAGCGCGGCGGCTTTTTCCTTCTTGTCCTGTATTGCGCCCGCGCCTGATTTGAGGGCGGACATGTCGGTGAGCGTCCCGGGGGAGCGGGAGGATTCGATTGCACGTTCGATGATGGAGGGGATCGATTCAAGGATGTCCGTCCGCTGCTCCTCGGTCAGCGACCCTGCGGCGTGAAGCTCGATAAGCTGCTCCGCCTGCCTTTCGAACGCAAGGACGTAAACGTTTTTTGGGGCGAGCGATTTCGCCTCACGCACTGACCTGACGGCGGCTTCGTATTCCCCTTTCTCCGCACGGTCTTGCGCCTCGGCCAGCTGCCGCTCCAGAGGAGTGGAGTCAAGGGTGTTCGGTGTCGGCATAGAGAGAGCGACCTTTGGTTCGGGGAATATATCAAATCAAGTCGAGAATTACAAAACTGATCCGGTGTTCCGCACTCTCCGTCCTTATTCCTGCACGACAACATCGATCGCTCCGCGCGCGTCGGGAAACGTCACGAGAACCGACTTCTCTGCGGCATCATAGGCCCACACGGGGCTCCCCGGTACGCCCGTCCCCCCGGAGCGTCCGACGGCCTGAGAGCCGATCCGGACCGACGAGGGTGCGGCGCTGCAGCCCCGGAAACGGACCTGGAGTGAACGAGGCGGGGGGACGTAGCTTCCGTCGACGGGCCCGATCCTGAGCGTCCTCATCCGCCCGTCGATGCTCTGATGAAACGACCGGCGGTAGAAGACCCCCTTTTCGTACCCGAACGATGTCCCGTCGTCTTCGTAGTACGCCGACGCGGTTTCTACGTGCGGCGGCGGAGGAAACGCAATGAGCGTAAGCGGCGCAATCGGCGCCTGTGCGGTGTACTGGACGACCTGCTGCGTCGGGATCACCGCTCCCGCGCGCGCGAAGAGGGGGATGCGGCTGACGGGGGCCTCGACAGTGACCTTCCCGCCCCCCGCGGCCGGGGCGCCCGACCAGAAATCGTACCAGGTACCGCCGGGGAGGTCGACGCCCTTCTCCCGGTCTCCTTCCGTGATGACGGGAGCGACAAGGAGATCCGCTCCGAACATGAATTCGTCAGCCGACTCTCCGAACCGGGGATCCTCCGGAAACTCGAACACCATCGGGCGCATCGCCGGAATGCCGGTTGCGGAGGCCTCCGCCATCGTCGTATAGATGTAAGGCAGGAGCCGGTAGCGCAGGTTTATCGTTTCGCGGTTGATCGCGGTGTACTCATCCCCATATTCCCACGGCTCCTTGTTTCTCTCGTTGATCACCGAATGCGCCCGCATGAGCGGTGTGAACACGCCGAGCTCGAGCCAGCGCGCGAACAGCTCCCCCGACGGGTGGCCGACGAAACCGCCGATGTCCGAGCCGACAAACGGCTGTCCCGATATCCCCAGGCTGAGACACATCGGTATCGCCATGGCGAGGTGCTCCCACGAGGCGACGTTGTCCCCGGTCCAAGCGGCGGAGAACCGCTCACCCCCCGCGTACGAGGCGCGCGTGAGGACGAACGGCCGTTCGTCCTTCATGAGACGCCTGACCCCCTCGTACGTGGCCCGGACCATCTCCATCCCGTAGACGTTGTGGTTCCTTGCATGAGTCGTTACCTCATCCCCGTCGCCGTGGAGCGCGGTCAGGTCGATCGTGTTTCCCGGGACGTTGAACACCGAGGGTTCGTTCATGTCGTTCCAGAATCCCCGCACGCCGTCGGCGACGAGTCCCGCGAACTGGTTCCCCCACCAGGTCCGGGCGGCGCCCAAGGTGAAGTCCGGAAAAGCGCAAATGCCGGGCCATACTGCTCCGCGGTACAAGCTCCCGTCGGCATTCCTGATGAAAAGATGTCCTTCCAAACCCGACCTGAACGCCGCATAGCCGGAATCCGCTTTGATGCCGGGATCGACAATAACCGCGACCTTGAAGCCTTCCGAGCCGAGGTCGCGTATCATGCGCGCGGGGTCGGGGAACGACTTCGGATTCCACGTGAATATCCTGTAGCCGTCCATATAGTCGATATCGAGGTAGATCACGTCGCAGGGAATGTTGCGCGACCGGAATTCATGCGCAATCGCGCGGACCCTGGCTTCCGGCGTGTAGCTCCACCGGCACTGCTGGTACCCGAGAGACCAGCGGGGGGGGAGGGGCATGCGGCCCACGAGCTCCGTATAGCGCGTGAGGATTTTCGACGGGGCGGGTCCGTACATGAAGTAATAGTTCAAATCGCCCCCCTCCGCGCCGAACGAATAGCTCGAGCGGGATTCCTTCCCCATGTCGAACGAGGACCGGTACGTATTGTCGAGGAATATGCCGTATGCTTTCCCGTCGCGCAAGCCGTAGAAGAAAGGAATGGATTCATACAGGGGATCGATCGCGGCGGAATATGCCGGTATGTCGGAATTCCACATCGTCATCGCTGCATTGCGTTTCCGGATTTCCCCCGCCTTCTCGCCGAATCCGTAATACTGCTCTCCGGGCGGCATGGTCTTCCATACGCGCACCTCCGGGCCATTCCAACTCATGCCGAGCGAGGAATCGTCAGAGGCGATCACCCTGCCGTTTTTGTCCCGGAACGCGAGCCTGAGCGGCTTCTTTCCCACCGTAAGCGACAGCTCGGGAGTGGTTATGCGGAGCGATTCCGGGCTGTCGTGCATTTCCGCGGAAGGGGCTGGCCACCCGGTCTTCACGACGGCCCAGGAGCGGTCGGGCGACTCGTCCGGGGAGCTCTGGAACCGGATCCGGAACATGTCGTCAGTGATGACCTGGACGGTCAGGACGGCGCTCCCGGCGCGGAGCCTGGCAACGGCGCCGCCGGACACTGATGTCGAATCAACGTCACCGGCGGAGTGCCACCCGGCACGCGCGGTGGAGGAGAGAAGAAGAAGGAACACAGTGGTGCGGATCGTCATGCGGGCTCCCGCGGGATCATAAGCTCAATTCGCTGCCGGTGTCGAAGAAGTGCATTTTGGATGTGTCCACGAGAAGCTGGTGCGACTTGCCGACTTCCGGCGAGCGGTCGCTCGCAATCCGGGCGACGTAATGCGTATCGGCCCCGGTGGAAAAATAGACGAAGATCTCGTTCCCGACAGGTTCGATGACGTCCACGTGCGCCGTGAAGGGGGAGAGCGTCGTGATGCCGCTCGGAGGGAACGCGTAGATATGCTCGGGCCTGATCCCCAGCGTGACGTTCGCCGTCGGAGGAAACTTCTCCCCCTGAGCGGGCGCGACGGGAAGACGGAATTCCGTCCCCGACTGCCGGAACGTCCATGCGCCGTTCTTCGACACTGTGCCGGTGAAGAAATTCATTGTCGGGCTTCCGATGAATCCGGCCACGAACCTGTTTGCGGGATGATGATAGATGCTCAGGGGGGTGTCGACCTGCTGCACGACCCCGTCACGCATAACGACGATCCGGTCCCCCATCGACATCGCCTCGATCTGGTCGTGCGTCACGTAGATCATCGTCGTCTGGAGCTGGTGGTGCAGCCTCGAAATCTCGGTCCGCATCTGGACGCGGAGGTTCGCGTCGAGGTTGCTCAGCGGTTCGTCGAAAAGGAAGACCTTCGGCTGCCGCACGATCGCCCTGCCGAGTGCGACGCGCTGGCGCTGTCCGCCGGAGAGCGCCTTCGGCTTCCTGTCGAGATACGACGAGATCCCGAGGATCTCCGCGGCATGCTGCACCCTCGCTGCGATCTCTTTCTTGTCGTATTTCCGGAGCTTCAGGCCGAACGCGAGATTATCGTACACGGTCATGTGCGGATACAGCGCGTAATTCTGGAATACCATGGCGATGTCCCGGTCTTTCGGGGCGACGTCGTTGACGACGCGTCCGTCGATGCTCACCGTGCCGGAGGAAATCTCCTCGAGCCCGGCAATCATGCGGAGCACCGTCGATTTCCCGCAGCCGGAGGGGCCCACGAGGACGACGAATTCCTTGTCCCTGATCGTCACGTCCACATCCCGGACGGCGGTGACCTTGCCGTCATACACCTTTGACACCCGTTCAAGTTTGACTTCAGCCATTTGCGCCTTCTTTCGGTCGTAGGATTGGGTTACAGCGGATCAAATCCTGAAAATATAGACACGGCTTTCGTCAAACACAAGAAACCCCCCGGAATCAGTTCCCGACGCCCTCGGAGGGGCGTTTCATGGAAGCCCTTCACCGCCCAGTCGTGTGAAAATGCCAAAAAAACACTTGACTTTCACGATTGACTTCCTATATTTATGGAAGCGCTTCCATCTGTTCATCCTTCACACAATCCGTTTCTCCGTACGTAACCCATGAGTGTGACGATCTACGATCTTGCACGTGAGGCAGGAGTAGGCATCGGGACAGTCTCCCGCTGCCTCAATAATCACCCGAGTGTTTCGGTAGAGACGCGTGCGAAGGTCCTCGAGGTCGTCAAGCGGCTCAGCTATCAGCCTCATGCCTCCGCCCAGCGTCTCGCATCGAAGAAGACGAACACGATCTCCGCGATCATCCCGTTTTTCACGAATTACTTTTTTATCCAGGTCCTTCAGGGCGTGCAGGACAAGGCCGCGGAATTCGGGTTTGACCTGATTCTGTACGGTGTCAATAACACGTCTCAGGCGGAGTATTATCTCCGCCGGTCGCTTCACAGAGGCCACGTGGACGGGGTGATGTTTTTCTCGATGAAGCTTCCCGAATCATACGTTGCGAAATTCCAGCAGATCCGGCTCCCGCTCGTTCTCGTGGATGCCTATCATCCGGAGTTCGACTCGATCAGCGTCAAGAACCTGGAAGGGGCGACGATGGCGACGCGCCATCTCCTGAAGCTCGGCCACACGAATATCGCCATGATCAATGCGAGCCTTGCGACGGAGCCCGCCCGCGACAGGATGGAAGGCTACAGGATTGCGCTGGAGGAGGCGGGGATCCCGTTCCGGAACGACCGCGTCTTCATCTCGGAGATCGGGAAGCAGGATGGTTTCAACAGGGAGGCGGGGCGCGCTTCGATGGAAGAGCTTCTGGGAAAGAACACGGGGAGGGACCGGGTCACCGCGGTCTTCATCGCCAGCGACGTCCAGGCGATGGGAGCGCTGGAAGGGGCAGCCGAGCTCGGCGTCCGCGTCCCGGACGACCTGGCAATCGTGAGCTTTGATGACATCGAGCTGGCGCAGCACGCCCAACTGACGACGATGCGGCAGCCCATGTACGAGATGGGGGTCCTTGCGCTCGAGAAACTGTTCGCCCGGATGAAGAACCCGGATGGAGCGCCGTCGCTGACGACGTTCCTTCCGTCGCTCATCATCCGGCGGTCGTGCGGCGCGCGCATTCCGACCGAACAGCTCGTCTGAAGGGGAACGCCCGGAGATGCGCAACCATCCGCCAACACCTGATACCGAACGCTAAGGAGCGACCACCGTATGAAATCACTGCTACCGCTTCTGTCCATCCTCCTGCTCGCCGCCTCTTCGAACGCTCTCGCCGGGAACTCGGGAAAAATCGCCGGGGAAGTCAAGGATAGTCAGACCGGAGAGGCCGTCGTTGGTGCGAGCATCCTGATCCAGGGGACGTCGATGGGCGCCGCGACGAACATCGACGGATACTACGTCATCCTCAACGTCCAGCCCGGCACATACACGCTCACGGCCTCCGGCGTCGGGTACAACAAGAAAACCGTGTCGAATGTCCAGGTCTCACTCGATCAGACGACGACGATCGACTTCAAGCTTGCGTCGACGGTGGTCGATGTCGGCGAGGAGGTTGTCACTGTGGCCGAACGACCTCTCGTGCAGAAGGATCTCACGGCTTCGACAGCGACGGTGAACGGCGACCAGATTGCCGCCCTTCCGGTAACGGAGGTGGGGCAGGTCCTGAACCTCCAGGCGGGCGTCACCGTCGACGCAGGCGGCGGCCTCCATCTCCGCGGCGGACGCACCGGGGGCGTGTCGTACTGGATTGACGGCGTCCCTGTGACCGATGCGTTCAACTCGTCGCAGGTCGTGGAGGTGAACAAGAGCATCGTCGAGCAGGTGCAGCTCGTCTCGGGCGCCTACAACGCCGAGTACGGGGAAGCGATGGACGGCATCGTCAACATTGCCACGAAGGAGGGGAACTCGAAGTTCAGCGGAAGCCTGAGCTCCTACATCGGCAACTACATTCCGAACAACGATGGGGCGAGCAAAGCGCTCTACACCGGCCTCGACAGGATGAGGCCGCTTGACATCCGGAACTTCGAAGGCTCCCTGAGCGGGCCCGTCACCGGAGAAGATCTGACGTTCTTCGCGAACGGGCGGTACATTTATTTCGGCGGGGACGAATACGGAATCCGGAAGTTCAATCCCCAGAATATCTCGTACACCGACAGCACGGGAAGGTACGTCCTGTACCGCGACCCGCAGGGGAAGGGTGACAGCTCGATCGTGCCGATGAATTCCAGCGAACGGGCCTACGCGCAGGGGAAGCTCACATGGCACATCTCCCCCGTCATGAAGCTGACCGCGAACTACATTTTCGACCACACGAAATCCCAGCCGTACAACAGGCAGTACTTCTACGACCCCGACGGGAACGGCGACGACTACAACTTCAGCAACACGGTGATCACGCAGTTTTCCCACTCGATCGGCGCGAACACGTTCTATACGGTGGGGGGGTCGTATTTCCGGAAGACGTTCCGGCACTACCTGTACGAGAATGCATTCGACCCCCGGTACGTCCACCCGAAGCTCTCCATCGTCTATGACCCGTGGAGCTTCCAGAGCGGGGGGACCGACATGTCGCACACAAACAGGTGGGACGAGACGGTCCTCGGCAAGCTCGACGTCAGCAGCCAGGTCAACGAGCACAATCTCGTCAAAGCCGGCGTGCAGTACACCCACCACAGGATATTCTACGACAATTATACGCTCCAGCCGGTTCCCTCGGAGACCGACATCAATCTTGCGTATGCGAGCCCGTTCATCACAACGTACATACCGGATGTCTCCTCGCCGAATCACGACCAGTATTATCACCGGCCGGTCGAACTCTCGGCCTACGTGCAGGACAAGATCGAGTTCAAGGATCTTATCGTGAACATCGGATTCCGCTACGACTACTTCACTCCCGACGGGGTGACGCTCGCCGATCCGAGCGATCCGAACATTTTCAATCCGATAAAGCCGGGGAACATCTTCTTTGATTACAACGGCAACGGGATACAGGACCCGGGGGAGCCGACGAAGACGGTGGCGGACCGGCGCGCGTACTGGTACGTGAAATCGCCGTCGAAGTCCGCCCTAAGCCCTCGGCTCGGGTTCTCGTTCCCGATCACGGCGCGCGGCATCGTGCATTTCTCCTACGGCCACTTCTTCCAGATACCGACGTACGAGCAGATGTACCAGAATCCGGATTTCAAGATCGGCCAGGGGACCGGCAACCAGGGGCTCATCGGCAACACGAATCTCCAGCCCCAGGAGACGGTCAAGGGAGAACTCGGCGTCCAGCAGCAGCTCACGGACGATATCTCCGTGGACGTGACGGCGTTCCTGCAGGACATCCGCAACCTGATCGGCACCCGGTCGAACGACATCGTCGTCTTCGGCGGTTCGGCGAGCTACACGCAGTTCCAGAACACCGATTTCGGGTTTATCAAGGGGATTACGCTCAACGTCGACAAGCGTTTTTCGGGAGGTCTGACGGCGAGCCTTCACTACACGTTCATGGTCGCCCGCGGGAGCGCATCGAACCCGGAGGACGCCCGCAATGCGGCCCTGGGAGGAGCCCTTCCGGAAGTCCAGCTCAATCCGCTCGACTGGGACCAGAGGCACAACGTGAACGCCCAGGTCATCTACACGTCGCCGAACTGGGGGGCGAGCGCGAACATGACCTATCAGACGGGACTCCCGTACTCGCCGCGGAGGACCACCGACGTCACAGCCCTTCTCACAAACAGCCAGACGAAGCCCGATTACGTCAACGTCGATCTCCAGGGGCACTACGACATCCACTTCAATCCCATGACGCTTGTGATTCAGCTCCGCGTGTACAATATCTTCGACATACGGAACCAGATAAACGTCTACAACGATACCGGACTCGCGGGCGTGACAATCGACGAGACAAACGCGGCCCGTACGAATCCCGCCCAGCGGGTCAACACGCTCGATCAGTATTATCACACGCCGACACAATATTCCGAGCCACGGCGTATCGAATTCGGCATGAATCTGGAGTTCTGACATGGACACAATGAAACACAGAAGTGCGCTCCTGGCGCTCATCGCCGTCTCATCCTGCACGCTGGCGTTCGGCGACAGCGGGAGCCAGTACCGGCGGCAGGCGATAATGAACGCCAACCAGGTCAGGACCGTGTTTGGGAACTGGGGCGTCATCGCGCAGCCCGCCACCTCCGGACACCGCGGTGCCTGGCGGAACGACAACGACGGATATATCGGCGACGTGAGCATACTCGTCGGCGCGGAGATCCAGTCCGGCGCCACGACGTTTCACTCCGTTGCGACATGCCCCGTCGACCGGCCCACAAAAACAACGGACACGGACCCCGCGACGGGAAAGTACTGGACACTCGAACCCGTCGGGGGATATTTCGCCGGTCCGCCGAACGAGCGCGTTGCCATAAGCACCGATCCCACGACCTGGCCCACAACCTGGCCGGACAAGGTGTCCGACGCGCACGACCCGGGGTGGAACGGAAAATGGAACGGGTATTTCGGCAAGAACAAGTTCAGCGCGGACGAGGAGACCTATTTCGCGATGGACGACAACAACGACGCCAGGTTCAATTTTCCCAACAACAACATCTGGCGCGTGGCCTTCAAGCCTGACTCGACGAATCCTCAGCGCAACGGGATGGGGCTCGTCGTGACCGTCAGGGCGCTCCAGTGGGCGCAGTTCCTGGCAAAGGACAACATTTTCTGGCTCTACGAAATCTCGAACACCGGGACGACGACATACAACAAGATGGTCTTCGGCATGCTTGTCGGGACGTACGTCGGCGTGACCTCGAC
>Ga0182021_10001281_pt1 | contig 28566 bp, 25 predicted proteins | sample 612E3MmetaG_FD_120493 | JGI IMG/M metagenome (GOLD analysis project Ga0182021, IMG submission 120493) | Permafrost microbial communities from Stordalen Mire, Sweden - 612E3M metaG (Illumina Assembly) | ecosystem: Environmental > Terrestrial > Soil > Wetlands > Permafrost | place: Sweden...
CCCGGAGACCCAGGCAACCCCGTCCCCGGACACCCAGGCAACCCCGTCACCGGACACCCAGGCAACCCCGTCACCGGACACCCAGGCAACCCCGTCACCGGACACCCAGGCAACCCCGTCACCGGAGTCGTACGGCCGCGTCGACGCCGACGGCACCGTCTATGTGACGACAGCCGACGGCGAACGCAGCGTCGGGCAGATCCCCGATGTGCCGGCCGAGGAGGCGTTGGCCTTCTTCACGCGCCGCTACACAGCGTTGGAGACCGAGGTCGGGCTGCTCGAGGAGCGGATCAAGCGCGGCGCGCTCAACCCTGACGAGGCAAGGAAGAGCATCTCGTCCGTGAAGTCGTCGGTGGCCGACGCGCACGCGGTGGGCGACCTCGCGGGCCTGGTGGCCCGCCTCGAAAACCTGGCTCCCGTCCTCGCCGAAGCCAACGAGGCGCGCAAGGCCGAGCGTGCGAAGGCCCACGAGGAGACCAAGGCCGCCAAGGAGACCATGGTCGCCGAAGCGGAGAAGATCGCTGCGGGCAACGACTGGCGCGGCGGCGTCAACCGGTTCCGGACGTTGCTGGACGAGTGGAAGGCACTCCCCCGCATCGACCGCGCCACCGACGACGACCTCTGGCACCGGTTCTCCTCCGCCCGCACCACGTACACCCGTCGCCGCAAGGCGCAGTTCGCCGAGCAGTCTGCCAAGCGAGACGGGGCGCGCCAGGCCAAGGAAGCCATCGTCGCCGAGGCGCGGGAGATCGCCGCGAGTACGGAGTGGGGTGCCGGCGCCGGCGCATTCCGCGACCTCATGACCCGCTGGAAGGCCGCCGGACCCGCTCCCCGCGACATCGACGACCAGCTGTGGGCCGAGTTCCGCGGCATCCAGGACGACTTCTTCGCGCGCAGGACCGACGCGGCCACGGCCACCAACACCGAGTTCAGCGAGAACCTCGGGGCGAAGCTGGCCCTGCTCGACGCGGCGGAGAAGGACATCCTTCCGGTGCGGGACGTCACGGTCGCCCGCCAGAAGTACCGCTCGTTCCTGAGCCGCTACAACGAGCACGGACGCGTACCGCGCGAGCAGATCCGTCCTCTCGAAGGCCGCGTCCGCGCGATCGAGAAGGCCATCACCGAGGCCGAGGAGTCCGAGTGGCGTCGTACGGATCCTGAGACCCGCGAGCGTGCGACCGGCACGGTGGCGCTCCTCAGCGACCAGATCGCCAAGCTCACCGCCCAGCTGGACAAGGCGAATTCGGCCAAGGACACCAAGAAGGTCACCGAGCTGACCGCCTCCATCACGACGTACGAGTCGTGGCTCGAGCAGGCGTCCAAGACGCTGGAGGACTTCTCCGGCTGACCTGCCACTCGTCAGCCGTCGTGGACGCCTGCACAGCCAGCGGCCAGTGTGGGCGTCATCGGCAGCCCTTGTACGGGCGACGCTATGACTTCCGTGTTTCGCACGTTATGGGCGCGGTTGTCCCTCGCCCAACGGGTGACTTCCTTGTTCGGTTGGTTATGGGGCGCCGAGGAAGCCTCATAACTTCCCGAACACGGAAGTCGGATTCGCAGACCGCGATCAAGCACCTGATAACCAGCGCGTCACGGAACTCACTCCGCAGACGCCGCTGGCTGCGCTTCGGGGGCAGGCTTGCCCGCACGCCAGGGCGCCCCTACTGCGGCGAGGAGACTGGCTGCAGCAGGAGCCAGTACCGCTCATCCGAGTCGTCGAAGAGCCCATCCCGCTGTGTCTCGTCGATCCCAGCTCTCAACAACACGGTGTGATAGTCACCTTCGGCGAGCAGCTCGGCCAGGATGACGGAGCTCCCGTCGGACTCCATGAGGCCGAAGGGGGTCCCATCACTGTCGAGCGACAGGGTCGCCTGGCGCCGGTCGTGCGGGCCGAGCTCGGCAGCGGCCCAGCTCTCGTCGACGTCGACCAGCAGTCGGAACCGAATCGGCCCCCCCGAACATGTTGGTCAGGATGGACAGCGCCCGTCCGCGCACAGAGACCGGCAACGGTTGCCCGTAGTCAACCAAGTCCCACCTGATGTCGACGTAGTCACCGGTCAGTGGCTGGAACCACAGGAGTTCCCGTTAGTCGAAGGTGACGTCCGGGCTCAGCGTGTGTGGGTCCCTCAGCTCGTGCGGGCCGTGCCACGAAGTCGGTGTATCCAGGTCGTCCGGGCCAGTGACCATTGAGTGCGCACTACGAGCGCACGCGGTGCACCTCGTACACGCCGGGCAGCGTGTTGAGGCGCTTCATGATGTGCTCGAGGTGGGTCGTCTCGGCCGTCTCGAACGTGATCGTCGAGCGGAACTTGCGGTCCTTGCTCGTCTCGAGCCGGATCGAGAGGATGCTGACCTTCTCCTCGGCGAGCAGGGACGAGATCTCCGCGAGCATCCCCGTACGGTCCAAGCCCTCGACGTAGACCGCGACAACGAACGACGACGCCGCGTTGCTTGACCAGGAGACCTCGACGATGCGCTCCGGCGTGTTGAGCAGGTTGTCCGCGTTCGTACAGTCCTTGCGATGTACGGAGACGCCCTGGCCACGCGTCACGAAGCCGATGATCTCGTCGCCGGGCACCGGCGTGCAGCAGCGTGCGAGCTTGACCCACATCGACGAGTCCCCGTGCACCTCGATGCCGACCTCGCCCCGTGAGGGTGAGCGCGGTGCGCGATGTACGGGATGGTCCTCGAACGCGTCCTCCGCCGCGTCCTCGGGAGTGCCCTGGAGCGCGATGATGTGCTCGACGACGGACTGGGCGCTGACGTGGCCCTCGCCGACCGCCGCGTACAGGCTCGGCACGTCGGCGATCTTGAGGTCGGTCGCAACGGCGGTGAGCGTCTGCAGCGTGAGGAGCCGCTGGAGCGGCATCCCGGCGCGGCGAAGCTGGTGCGCCAGCTCCTCCTTGCCCTGGTCGATCGACTCCTCGCGGCGCTCGCGCGTGAAGTGCTGGCGTATCTTCTGCCGGGCGCGCGGGCTCCGTACGAACTGCAGCCAGTCGCGCGACGGACCAGCATCCTCCGACTTGCTCGTGATGACGTCGACAACGTCACCGTTGGTCAGCTTCGTGTCGAGGCTGACCAGCTTGCCGTTGACGCGGGCACCGACGCAGCGGTGGCCGACCTCCGTGTGGACCGCGTAGGCGAAGTCGACCGGCGTCGAGCCGTCTGGCAACGCCTGTACATCGCCACGCGGCGTGAAGACGAAGACCTCGTCGCTTCCCAGGTCGAACGTCAGCGTGTCGAGGAACTCGCGCGGGTCCGCGCTCTCCTTCTGCCACTTGGACAGCTCATGGACCCAGGACAGCTCCTGCTCGCTCGAGGGCCGCGAGTCCTTCGGACGCTCCTTGTACTTCCAGTGCGCCGCGACGCCGTACTCGGCACGACGGTGCATCTCCTTGGAGCGGATCTGGAACTCGATCGGACGTCCACCGGGCCCCATGACCGTCGTGTGCAGCGACTGGTACATGTTGTACTTCGGGATCGCGATGTAGTCCTTCACCCGGCCCGGTACCGGGCGCCAGCGCACGTGGATGACGCCCATCGCCGAGTAGCAGTCGGACGGTTCGTCGACGAGGATGCGCAGGCCCAGCAGGTCGTAGATGTCGGCGAACTCACGCCCTCGTACGACCATCTTCTGGTAGATCGAGTAGTAGTGCTTCGGGCGCCCGTACACGGTGGCGGGGATCTTCGCCGACGCGAGATCCGCCGTGATCTGGTCAATGACCTCCGCGAGGTAGCGCTCACGCCGCGGCTGGTTCTCGGCGACGAGGTGGACGATCTCGTCGTAGACCTTCGGCTGCATCGTCGAGAACGCGAGGTCCTCGAGCTCCCACTTGATCGTGTTCATGCCGAGCCGGTGGGCCAGCGGCGCGTAGATGTCGAGGGTCTCGCGGGCGATGCGGTTCTGCTTGTCGGGACGCAACGAGCCGAGCGTACGCATGTTGTGGAGCCGGTCGGCGAGCTTGATGACCAGGACGCGGATGTCGCGGCTCATCGCGACGATCATCTTGCGGATCGACTCCGCCTGGGTGTTCTCCCCGAACTGGACCTTGTCCAGCTTGGTGACGCCGTCGACCATCGCGGCGATCTCCGGGCCGAACTCGGCGGTCAGCTGCTCCATCGTGTACGCCGTGTCCTCCACGGTGTCGTGGAGCAGCGCAGCGCACAGGGTGGGCTCCGTCATGCCCAGCTCGGCGAGGATCGTCGTGACCGCCAACGGGTGCGTGATGTACGCGTCGCCCGACTTGCGGGTCTGGCCGGAGTGGTAGTGCTCCGCCGTCCGGTAGGCGCGCTCGATGATTGCGAGGTCGGCCTTGGGATGGTTCTGCCGGACGACGTTGAAGAGTGGTTCGAGGACGGCGTGCTGGGGCTGCCTCGGGGCTGTCCAGCGAGCGATCCGCTGTCGCATCCGGAGTCTCGGCTGCTCAGGTCCGGTGTCGGTCCTGGGCAGGGTCGGAGGCAGCGGAGAGACTTCCGCTGTCGTTTCCGCGTTCGAGACGATGTCTGCGCTCGCGATGCTCTGCTCCGTCACGCCCCTCCTTACCGAGTAGTAAGGACCAGTCTAGGCGCGCTTGGCCAGCGTTGACCGTCAGATCGTTATGAGAGCGCCGACGCTCGAGATGCCCATACCGGCGAGGTTGGCGCGGCCGCCCAGGAAGCCGAGCTCCATGACCACCGAGACGTGGACGAGATCCGCGCCGAGGTGCTTGATGAGCCGTGAGGTCGCCCCGACGGTACCTCCGGTGGCGAGCACGTCGTCGATCACCAGGACCCGTGCATGGGGCAGGATCGCGTCCTGGTGGACGTTCAGGGTGTCCGAGCCGTACTCGAGCGCGAAGGACTCGCTGAAGACGTTCATCGGGAGCTTGCCCGGCTTGCGCACGGGGACGAAACCGACCCCGAGCGCCAGAGCGACGGGGGCGGCGAAGACGAACCCTCGCGCCTCCATGCCGACCACGACGTCGATCCCATGCGGTGCGGCCTCCACCAGCGCGTCGATGGCGGCCTGGTAGCCGTCATGGTTGGCCAGCAACGGGGTGATGTCCTTGTAGACGACTCCGGGCTTCGGGAAGTCCGGAACGTCGCGGATCAGCGAGGCAACGAGCGCGATGCGCTCTTCCTGAGTCTGTGGGGACACGAGTTCCTCCTACCGCTTGCGGCGGTTACGGGTCTGCTTGGACGTCTGCGTACGCGGGGTGGGCGTGGACGGCGCGCGGGTGGTTCCTGTGGCCGCGCCTTCCTCGTCGACCGACTCGGCAGCGTCTGCGTCGTCGGTGTCGAGCGGCGAGATCTCCGCGTCAGGCGTCCCTTGGGAGGCGGCCGGCGCGGTGACGGTCGTGACCGTGAACGCCGACTTCGTCGCGGGCTTCTCGGCCTCGGCCGGCCTCTCGTCCTCGTCGGCAGAGTCCGTGTCCGGGGACGGCTCCGAGGACGTCGGGACGTCGATGAGCGTGGTGGCCCTGTACGTGGCGCGAGCCTCGGAAGCCTTGCGCCGGCGCTCGACGCGCTCGCGGTGGAGCTTCATCTCCGGCTCGCTCTCGCGCAGCTGCGTGAGGATCGGGGAGGCGATGAAGATCGACGAGTACGCGCCGGCGATCATGCCGACGAACAGGGCGAGACCGAGGTCCTCGAGCGGGCCCGAGCCCAGCACGAAGACGCCGGCGAACAGCAGCGCCGCTACGGGCAGCACGCCGATGATCGTCGTGTTGAGCGACCGTACGAGCACCTGGTTGACGGCCTTGTTCGCGGCCTCGGAGTACGTCACCTTGTCGATCTCCATCGACGCGACGTTCTCGCGGATCTTGTCGAAGACCACGACGGTGTCGTACAGCGAGTATCCGAGGATCGTCAGGACGCCGATCATCGTCGCCGGTGTGACCGTGAATCCCACCAACGCGTAGATGCCCACTGTGATCAGCAGGTCGTGGAGCAACGCGGTGAGCGCCGCTATCGACATCTTGGCGTCTTGGAAGTAGATCCAGATCAGAAGCCCCACGAGCACGAGGAAGACGACCAGTGCGAGGGCTGCCTGTTGGGTGATCTGCTTGCCCCACGAGGGGCCGATGAGCTGGTAGGCGACCTCGTCGGACGTCTTGCCTGCCTTCTTGGCGATCGCCGCACGTACGGTCGTCTGCTCCGCGACGTTCAGCGATCGGGTCTGGATCTGCACCTTGCTGTCACCGACCGTCGTGACGACAGTGCTGTCGAGGTTCGAGACTCCCGTGGCCAGGACGGCGTTGCGGAAGTCGGTCACAGACGTATTGGTGACGGCGGTCGGCACCTGGAAGTCCGACCCGCCCCTGAACTCGATGCCGAGGTCCAGTCCGCGGATCAGGATGGCGCCCACAGAGATGATGAGCGCGATGGCCGAGATCGTGTACCAGATCTTGCGGCGGCCGATGAAGTTGTACGCGATGTCGCCCGTGTACAGCCGATGCGTGATGCTCTGCTTCGGCTGGGTCGTGCGGTCGAGGGTCGGCGTCGACATGTCAGACCTTCTTCCTGGCCACGGCGGGCCGACGGACGATCCCGGTGGTTCCATCGTGGGCCGGACCGATGTGACCGGCGTCCAGTCCGGACCCCCGCTTGCCCGTCCCGAAGAACGTCGTCTTGACCAGCAGCGCGAGCAACGGCTTCGTGAAGAAGAACACGATGACGAGGTCGAGGATCGTTGTCAGGCCGAGCGTGAACGCGAAGCCCTTGACGGAGCCGAGGGCGAGCACGAAGAGCACGACCGCGCTCAGCAGCGACACGGCGTCAGCGACGACGATGGTGCGCCGCGCCTTGCGCCAGCCGGACTCGACGGAGGTCTTGATGCTTCTCCCATCCCGCATCTCGTCTCGTATTCGTTCGAAGAAGATGACGAACGAGTCCGCGGTGACACCGATGGCCACGATCGCGCCGGCGATGCCGGGCAGGCTCAGCGCGAAGCCCATCGAGGAGCCGAGGAGCACCATCAGCGAGTACGTACCGGCGGCGGCCATCGACAGCGACAGGACGACAGCGAGCGCCAACGCCCGGTAGTACAGGATCGAGTAGACGAGCACCAGGACGAGCCCGATCGCGCCCGCGATGAGGCCGGCGTGCAGCTGGTCGGCTCCGAGGGTCGCCGAGACGTTGTCGACGCTGGACACCTCGAACGTGAGCGGCAGCGCGCCGTACTTCAGCACGTTGGCGAGGTTCGTGGCCGTGCTCTGGGTGAACGAGCCAGTGATCTGGGCGTTGCCGCCCGGGATCTCCGCGGAGACCGACGGGGCCGAGATGACCTTGCCGTCGAGCACGATCGCGAACTGGTTCATCGGGCTGGTCTGGGTCGCCAGGTAGGTGGTGGCCGAGGCGAACAGGTCGGCGCCGAGCGTGTTGAAGCTCAGGTCCACGGCCCAGTTCAGCTGGTTCGTGGGGACGCCGGCCGTGGCCTGGGTGACGAGGTTGCCCTCGATCAGGGTCGGGCCGAGAAGGTACTTGGCCTGGCCCGTCGACGCGAGGTCGCTGCGGAGGCAGGCGATCAGCGGCTGGTCGGCGACGTCGGGGAAGGCGTCGCCGCAGTTGTAGGCGCCGAAGTCCTCGGTATCGGCGGTGCCCGGCACCCATGCCAGCTGCGACGTCAGCAGCGTCTTGCGGGCGCTGTCCGCGGTGGGCAGCGGCGAGGTGACGGCTGTCGGACGCGCGCTGCTGAGCACCGGGACCGCCGGGAGCGCGGTGGCCTGGTCGGTCGCGGGCGAGTTGGCGGTCGACGAGACCTGGTAGACGGCGCGGAACTCGAGCTGGGCCGTCTGCCCGACGAGCTGTACGAGCGCGTCCTTCTGCATGTTGGGGACCGAGACCTGGATCTGGTTGCCGCCGGAGGTGGTCACCTCGGACTCGCCGACGCCGAGGGAGTCCACGCGCTGCTGGATGATCGTCTTCGCGAGCTCGAGGCTCGTGCTGTCGACCGCCCCCGTGCCGGTGGAGTTCTTGGCCGTCAGCGTGATGGTGGTGCCGCCGGAGAGGTCCAGGCCGAGCCTGGGCGTCCAGGTGTGCGACAGCGCCATCAGCAGGTACAGCCCAGCCAGGACGACCAGGAAGGAGATGAGCGTACGCACCGGGTGCGTACGCCGGATGCTGCTACTAGCCACGTGAAACTGCCTTATCCCTTGTCTGACGTCGTGTCCGTCGGCTCGGCAGTCTCGGACTCCGGCACCTCGGCCACGACGTCGTCGGAAGCGCTCGGCGTGCCATCGGTGACGGCCGGCGCGAAGGACGCTGATGCCTCGTCCGCGGCGAGGGCGTCAGTCGCGGGCTCGGTGATGTCCGCGTACTCGAACTCGTCCTCGTCGTCCTTGAGCGGTCGGATGATGGCCTGCCTGACGAACGTGAGCTCGACACCGGGTGAGACCTCGACGACGACCTGCTTCTCGCCAAGGTGGCGCAGCGTGCCGAGGATGCCGCCGGACATCATGACCCTCGAGCCGGTCTGAAGCGACGCCTGGAGCTCCTTCGCTTCCTTCGCGCGCTTCTGCTGGGGACGGATGATCAGGAAGTAGCCCACCACGATGAGCACGCCGACCATCGCCAGAGTTAACGGATCCATGTCGTCCCTTGACTGAGAGTTCCTGCTCTGCCGGTGCGAGAGCCTTGCACAGCCTAGCGGCCGGTCACCACCTGAACCGAACCCGAGCCCGGCGTAGGCGCAACCTGTGTGCGTCCAGTGGGAGAACTCAGTCGAACAGACCAGGCGAGAGGACAGCGCCGGGAGGAGGCTGGATCCCGAGGTGTGCGTACGCCGACGGGGTGGCGACGCGCCCGCGAGGCGTACGCATCAGGAACCCCTGGCGCACGAGGAACGGCTCGGCCACCTCCTCGACGGTCTCCGTCTCCTCTCCGACCGCGATCGCGAGCGTGCTGAGCCCGACGGGACCGCCACCGAACTTGCCGCAGATCGCGTCCAGCACCGCCCGGTCGAGGCGGTCGAGGCCGAGCTCGTCCACCTCGTACAGGCGAAGCGCCTCGAGCGCCAGGTCGTCGGTCACGACGCCGTTGCCCCGCACCTGCGCGACGTCGCGTACGCGCCGCAGGAGGCGGTTCGCGATGCGGGGCGTGCCGCGCGACCGCGAGGCGATGATCTGTGCGGCGCTGCCCTTGATGGGTACGCCGAGGCGCTGGGCCGACCGGTGCACGATGTGCTCCAGCGAGCTGGGCTCGTAGAACTCCAGGACGGCGGTGAACCCGAACCTGTCGCGCAGCGGTCCGGGGAGCAGGCCGGCGCGGGTCGTCGCCCCGACGAGCGTGAACGGCGGGATCTCGAGCGGGATCGCCGTCGCGCCGGGACCCTTGCCCACCACCACGTCGACCCGGAAGTCCTCCATCGCGAGGTAGAGCAGCTCCTCGGCCGGACGCGACATGCGGTGGATCTCGTCGAGGAAGAAGACCTCCCCCTCGCTCAGGCCGGAGAGGATGGCGGCGAGGTCGCCCGCGTGCTGGATAGCCGGCCCCGAGGAGATCCTCAGCGGCGCACCCAGCTCGTTCGCGATGATCATGGCCAGCGTGGTCTTGCCCAGCCCGGGCGGTCCGCTCAGCAGGACGTGGTCCGGCACGGTGCCGCGATGCTTGGCAGCCTGGAGCACGAGGCTCAGCTGGTCGGACACTCTCGGCTGGCCCTCGAACTCCTCGAGGGTCGTCGGACGCAGCACCGCCTCGGCGGTGCGCTCCTCGGGCGTCGCGTGGGGATCGACGGGACTGGGCTCGTGCACACCCGTCAACCTACTTGGCCAGAGTGCGCAACGCCGCGCGCATCAGGGCGGCCACGCCGAGCGACGGGTCCTCGTCCGCGAGCGGCTGGACGCGGTCGCATGCCGCCTCCGCGTCACGCGCCGACCAGCCCAGTCCTTCGAGACCCAGCCGTACCTGCTCACGCCAGAGGGGAGCGACGTGCACCCGCGGGGTGGGCGAGTCGGAGGACGCGAGAGCGGCCACCTTGTCCTTGAGCTCGATGACGAGTCGCTGGGCGCCTCGCCGGCCGATGCCCGGCACCGAGGACAGCGTGACGAGGTTCTCCGTGGCAATGGCGGTGCGGAAGTCGTCGGCCGACAGCACCGACACGATCGCCAGGGCGAGCTTCGGCCCCACACCGGTAGCCGTCTGTACGAGCTCGAACATCTCTCGGCCGGAGTCGTCGGCGAACCCGTACAGGGTCAGCGAGTCCTCGCGTACGACCAGTGACGTCGCCAGGGTCGCCTCCTGACCCGTACGGAGTCCCGCGCAGGTGCTCGGCGTGCACAGCAGCCGCAGCCCGATCCCGCCGACGGTGATGACGGCCCACGTGGCGCCGACGGCGCTCACCACGCCGGTGACGTTAGCGATCACGACGCACTCCTCGCTGCGACGACCTGAGCCCAGGTGGTGGGCCTCTGCCCGACCGCGTCGGCGGCGTCGTTCAGCCTGGCCGCGGCGGCACCACGCCAGGCGTGGCAGATCGCGAGGGCCACGGCGTCGGCGGCGTCGGCAGGTTTCGGTGCGCTCTCGAGCTTGAGGATCCGGGCGACCATGACACCGACCTGAGCCTTGTCCGCACGGCCGGAGCCGCTGATCGCCGCCTTCACCTCGCTCGGCGTGTGCTGAGTGGCCGGGATGCCGTGACGAGCGGCGACGAGGAGCGCGACACCCGCGGCCTGTGCCGTACCGATCACTGTGGAGACGTTGTGCTGGGCGAAGACGCGTTCCACCGCGATCGCATCGGGATGGTGGGCGGCGATCCACTCCTCCAGGCCGAGCTCGATCTGCAGCAGGCGGCGCGAGATGTCGAGCTCCGTGCTCGTACGGATCACGCCGGCACTCACCAACTGCGCGCGTCCGGGGGTGCCGATCACGACACCGATCCCGCAGCGCGTGAGCCCCGGGTCAACGCCCATCACCAGCACCGGCAGGTCCTTTCCGAACACATGTTCGAGAGGCTAGCCGCAGAGATCGTCGTCCCTGCGATGCCACGCCGGAGGAAGGATCACTCCTCCTCGAGGGCCGCCTCGACCTCGGGAGCGATCAGCTCGTTGCCGTACACGTTCTGCACGTCGTCGAGATCTTCGAGCGCGTCGAGCAGCTTGTACAGCTTGCGTGCCGCGTCGATGTCGTCGACGGCCTGCTCGAAAGAGGGTACGAACGCGACGTCGGCCGACTCGTAGTCGAGGCCGGCCGCCTGTACCGCCTTGCGCACCGCCACCAGCTGGTTCGGGTCTGACGTGATCGAGAAGCCCTCGCCCAGGTCGACGATGTCCTCGGGCTCGGCCTCGATGGTCGCCTCGAGCAGGTCGTCCTCGGTGAGCGTGCGACCACCCTGCTTCTTCTCGACCTCGATGACGCCCTTGCGGGAGAACAGGCGCTGCACGGAGCCGACGTCGGCCATCGTGCCGCTGTTGCGGGTCACGGCGACGCGGACGTCGGAGGCGGAGCGGTTGCGGTTGTCGGTGAGGCACTCGATGAGGATCGCGACGCCTGCCGGGCCGTACGCCTCGTACATGATCGTCATGTACTCGGCGCCCCCGCCCTCAGCGCCGGAGCCGCGCTTGACGGCTCGCTCGATGTTGTCCAACGGCACCGAGGTCTTGCGGGCCTTCTGGATCGCGTCGTACAGGGTGGGGTTGCCGCTCGTGTCGCCGCCGCCCGTCCGTGCAGCGACCTCGATGTTCTTGATGAGCTTGGCGAAGAGCTTTCCCCGCTTGGCGTCGACGACCGCCTTCTTGTGCTTGGTCGTCGCCCACTTGGAGTGACCGCTCATCGATTCCCTTCCTCACGACCTGCCAGAAACGTCCCTACTCTACGCAACCGACGCTTCCTCCCGCGAACGCACGCTCGGTGGCGTGCGGGCGGATCAGTGGAGGACGCGGGCGTAACCGACGAGAGCATCCACGGCGTCGTACCCCAGGCCGCGGTAGCGAGCCATCTCCGCCAACGGGTCGTCGGTGTCGACGCCGATCCCCGCACCGGGCAGACCGGCCTCGAAGAAGGACGCGGCGGACGCCTGCAGGAGCTTCCCGGACAGGCCGCGGCCGCGCCACGCCGGGATGACGCCGAGGCGATCGGTCCACCCTTCCTGCGCCTCGTCCTCCAGGGTGTCCTCCACGCAGTTCAGGGCGTAGCCGATGACCCGGTCGCCTACGGTCAGCACCCAGGAAAGCTCGGGACGGCTGCCGGGACGCGTCATCGACTCGTGCCACTCCGCCGGCCCCAGCTGCGTCGCCCCGGGACGGCCGAGGAACGCCTCGTTGTGGGCGGCCAGCACGGCGACGGCAGGCATCGAGGTGTACTGGCGCAGCGCCACCGCCTCGGGGATCTCCGGCGGCTGCGGTGGGTGCGCCGCGTTGAACGTACGGTGCGCGTCGAGGTACCAGGTCTCGGGCAGCAGCCCGTACGACTCGTACATCTCGCGTTTCCCCGTGAGCTTCGAGTCGACGACAGCGATGACCTTGAGCGGCCCGTGGTGGGCGCGGCGGGTCGCGTAGTCCCAGCGCTTCGCGGCCGCGAGCTGCCAGTCGAGCAGTGCGTGGCCTATCCCTTTGTCGCGCCAGGCGGGGTGGACACCTCCGACGAGTGTCACACGACGCGGCGAGGTGTCCTTCGGGTGCACGAGGTCGAGCCCGTACGCCACGATCGACCCGCGCCGGTCACGACCGACGACGCCGACCTGGGACACATCCTCGCCAGACTTCTCCAGGGACTCGAGGATCTCGTCGATGCTGTGACGCTCCAGGGCATCGTCCAGGTGCTCGATGGCCGATGCCAGGGATGAGACATCCGGGTACTCCGACGGCCTCAGTGCCTCCCAGTAGAGAACTCCCCGATCACGCAGAGCCTCCAGTGGGTCGCTGACCATGCTGCCCCCGTGTGTCGACGTCGGCACGACCTTGTGCCACTGACCATCGTATCCGGCCGGGCCAGGACCCGAAGAGGTCAGCCCCAGATGCGACGCTGTGTCCTGGCGATGTCGCGGTCAGGGTCGGTGCGCTCCCAGAGCCGGCGCCAGGCCGGCATCGACCGTACGAGGGGCGAGGCGACCTGGCCGCTCACGACCTGCCACCACGTCGCGTCGTCCTCGGCCAGCAGGTCCCCCACCACGTCGAACGACCGCTGGGCGACAGCGACAGGGTTCGTGTCGCGGATCTCGTCGCCATAACGGACGAGCACCTCGTCCACCGTCCTCGGTGTGGGAAGGCGCGACGGAGCCTGAGGGCTCACCGCGAGCCGTCGCACGACGACGGGGACGACGGCCCGGTCGTACCGGGTCGCGAGCTGTGCGGCCTGGGCCACGACGTCCGCGGCGGCGGCCGATGCGAAGTCTGTGACGATGAGCACGCTGCGCCCGAGGGACAGAGCCTTCGGGATGCGGGTCGTGACGACCTTCCACGAGGCCGGGATCGACTCCAGCAGCACCGCGAGATCGGCTCCCGACTCGACGTGCGCGAGAGCGACCCGCGCTTCGCCCGATCGGCTCGACAGGCCGGTCACCTCGACCTTGACCCGCTTCAGCCACCCGACGAAGGGGTCGCGCAAAGAGGCGCGAACAGGGACGGGCAGCGCGGTATGGCGCTGTTGCGCCGGCAGCCGGTCGACGTCGCCGGGACTCAGTGCACCGCGGCCCCAGCGCCAGTTCCGCCCGACCTGGCGGACGTCCTTGAGGAAGCCCTTCAGCGGGTTGTGGATCGAGGCGGGGCGCGAGCGGGACGTGTTCCGCGGGTCCGCCCAGGAGGCGAACTCGCGGGTCATGAGACTGCCACCTGAACACCCACGGCGTCGCGGACGTACGTGATCGCGGGACGGCGACCGAGCCGCGTCGAGGCGATCTCCAGGGCGTCGGCGTACGTGGTGGCGGCGCGGAAGCCCATGAGCTCGGCGGTACGGCGGTCGGCGCCGACGAAGATCACGTCACCGAGAGCGGCGATCGCCGGCTGAAGGTCGAACCACTGGTGGAACGCGTGCAGCGGGTGGTACGCGCCGCGCTGACGGTACAGGTCGGTGTACCAAGGGTCGGCCGCGAACCTCGGCAGGAAGCGCGACGCGACCTCTGCGGGGTCGCTCGTCTCGGGCAGCACCTCGGCGATCATGTCCGCGGCCGCGCCGTGGTGACGCGTGGAGAACCGGTCGCCGAGGGGGTGGAACGCGATCACCGCGCCGCCCTCGCGCACGATCGGCTTCTCGACGCCCAGCCCGTAGGCATGGCACAGCACCCACCAGGCCGCGCCCAACGGGCTGCCGTCACCATCGGGTGCAGCGGCATGTACGGGCGGGACACCGGTGACGAGCACGTCGGCAGACCCCTTCACCGTGATGCGCTGCTCCGCGGCCAGCGTCGCCTGCGCGGTCGCGCGCACCTCGTCGACGCTCCCCGCAAACACGCCGAGCACGGGGTAGGCGACAGGGCGGGCCGCGTACAGGTAACGCCCGGCCTGGACGGGTGCGGTGGCGAGCGCCCGGCGACTGGCGAGGTAGGCAGCCTGGTCCTTGATCGACCACTCCCACTCACGGGCCGACACGTACCGCACGGGGCCGCTGTACGAGGGCTGGCCCAGCACAACTGCAACGCTCACGACGTTGAGCCGATCGGCCACCACCTGCCGTACGGGTGCGGGGTCGCCGTTCCAGCCGTACGCGATGTCGATGGTCTCCGACGACGCCAGCCCGGACGTGAACTCGTCCCAGCCGGCGTGCTCGGCGCCCGTCACGACGCTCACGTGGATGACGAGGTCGGACTCGACGACGCGCCGGTTGAAGCGGATCTGGACGCCCTCCGACTCGCCGATCGTGAGCAGAGCGGAGTCGTCGCTGGCGTCGTGGCTTCTCAGCCGGGGGTCGCTCGCGAAGCTGCGGCTCACCCGCTCGCCGAGCAGCCGGCGCATGTCCTCGGGACCGAGCCGACGGCGCAGTCCGGTGGCGGCGATGAGGACCACGTCGTCGACGCCCACCTCGGCCGCCGTGGTGAGCAGCTGCTCCACGACCGCGCGGCGCGGGTCGTCCGCGGCGGCGGGCGTCAGGACGGAGATGTCCGCGAACGTGATCGTCAGGCGCATCCCGGCCCACAGCCGCGAGGCGATGGAGCCGCCGTCGATCGGCGAGCCGAGTGCTTCGCCAGTCGCCGCGACCGCGTCACCCCACGGCTGACCGTCGGGCGGGTAGACGATCTGGGTACCGAGCGAGAAGCGCTCCAGCCGTACGTCCGACGCCGACCGTACGAGCGTGGGCGGAGTGCGCTCGTCGACCTCGAGAGCGAAACCTGGTCGTGACACGAAAGCTCCTTAGGAGGGCAGGATCCAGCGCGGGGCCGGTGAGTAGACGTTCCATTCGACGGTCGACCAGCCCGCTTGGCGAGCGGCGCGCTGAAGTCCGATGTCGGGGTTGACGGCGACCGGGTTGCTGACCGTCCGCAGCATGGGCAGGTCGACGTGGCTGTCGGCGTAGGCGAAGCTCTGCGCGAGGTCGATCCCGTGCAGCTGCGCGTAGTGGCGCAGCCACGCCGAGCGCGACTCCCCCACCATGGGCGGCCCGGTGAGGAATCCGGTACACGTGCCTTGCGCGTCCGTGGCAAGCTCCGCGGCCACGATGACGTCGAACAGCTTCTCGAGCGGCCGGGTCAGCGGCCGGATCACACCGGTGAGGAGGATCGTCGTGTGACCGGCGGCGCGGTGCTGGCGTATGCGCCGGATCGCGTCGCTCGACAACCGGTCGAGCATGTGCGGCGCCATCGTCTCCTCGACGAAGGCCTCGAGGGCCGCGAGATCGGCGCCCTTGTACCGGCGGTAGACCGAGCGCAGGAACGTGCCCCGGTCCCGACGCTCCGCGACGATGTAGCTCGGCAGCGCCGAGACCACGCCGGCCATCTCCTTGAGCCGGCCGCTGACCGGGAGCTCGGGCAGGCGCGCCCACAGGTACGTCTCGAGCACGTTGGTGCTGAGAATCGTGCCGTCCAGGTCGAACGCGACGAGCACGTTGGGCCGCTCCTCGCCCTCGGCCAGGGGCTTGAGGTCGCGGTACGTGGAGCTGCGCTCGCCACGGCGGCGACGGGCCGACTCGAGACGCCGTACGGGATCGGTGATCGACGGGATGTGGATCCCGACCATGTACTCGTCCCAGTCGAACGCCGCGCTGTCGAAGCCCCAGGTCTCGACGTCGTCGGGATGCAGCGAACGGTGCAGCGCCAGCGTCCTGTCGTCGACGAAGTGCAGCTCGGACTGGAGGTACTCCGAGTACAGCGACAGGTACTTGCGCAGGAACGTGAGCTGGCTTCCGCCCCGGTCGAGCTTGGCGGCGAGGCCGCGGGTCGTCGGGCTGCGCGGGACGTAGGTGAGGGCTCGTTCGGCGATGCCGTGCAGCGTCTCGGTGGCCTGCAGCAGGCGCTGTACAGGCGCGGCGCCGGGGAACTCCCAGATGGCGAGCTTCGCCGACTGCTGACCGGTCCCGTAAGGGTGCTCGGAGAAGTAGCGATGTACGTGCTCGAAGATGCCGCGGAACGTCAGCGGGTTCCTCGCGCCGGAGGCCGCGTGGTAGTACTCGGGCACGCCGACTTCCGGGTCGGTCGCGCAGACGGCCAGGATCGCATTGACGACGAAGTCGCAGGGGATGATGTCGATGACCGCGTCCGGCGAGGCCGGGAACTCGGGCAGGCTCCCGCGGCCGTACGCGAGGATGATCGGGTCGGCCATCTTGAAGCCCTCGATCCAGCCCGGGTACGGGTGGATCAGGCTCGACTCGACGATCGCGGGACGTACGACGGAGACCTTGATGTCTTTTCCGACGTCGGCGACGACGCGCTCCCCCATGGCCTTGGCGAACGTGTACACGTCGGTCCAACCCAGGGAACGGGCACGTTCCGTTCCGGCAGCGACGAGCTGGTTGACCACCCACTCCTTGCGGCGGGTCTCGGTGTCCTCGGCGGTGGTGAGGAAGCCCGCCTGGCGGTGCAGCCGCTCGGCCTGCTTGCGAAGCTTGGTCAGCTGGGAGGCGGTACGCGACTGGGCCTCGATGAGGTCCTTCATCGCGAGCGCGGCCTTCATCTCGGCCTCGTAGTCGACGTCGTGCGAGTGTGCGGCCTCCGGGATGGCGCCGCGCCGCCGGCCCGCGGTGTACGCGGTCGAGACGTGGACATAGTGCGGCACCCGCTGAAGAGCCCCGTCGGGACCGGTCACGGACTCGAGGAGCCTGGACAGCAGCGCCCTCGTCCCCACGACGTTCGTGAGGAACGCCTGGTCGATGGGCGGGTCGAACGAGACGTCGCCGGCGCAGTGGAGCAGTACGTCGATGTCGCGTGGCAGGACCGGTACGTTCGGGAGGTCGCCCTCGATGACCTCGATGCGCTGCGCGACGAGCTCCTCGGCGCCCCCTCCGGCCTCACGGACGTCGGCGAAGATCTTCTTCTTGACCAGCGCCACGACACGCTCACGGGCCGTGGTCGAGCCCTTGCGCCGTACGAGCACCCCCACCCTGGTCTCCGGAAGCTCGGTGAGCACCTTCCAGAGGATCTGCTCGCCGATGAAGCCGGTCACACCGGTCATGACGATCTTCTTGCCACTCAACAGGTCGGACAGCTTCCCGTCGAGCGGGGGCGGCGGGTCGGTCTGCACGTGGTCCGACTGGAACGCGGCCGCCGGTGCAGCCGTCACAGCGTGCCCCCGGCCGGGTCACGAGTCAGGGCGAGTGCGTCTGTGAGCGTGAAGTTCCCCACGTACAGCGCGGTGCCGATGATGGCGCCCTCGACCCCGAGCGGCACGAGGTCGGTGAGCGTACGGACGTCGGCCAGCGACGAGATGCCGCCGGAGGCGACGACCTTCGCGGTGGTGGAGGCGCAGATGGACTTGAGCAGCTGGATGTTGGGGCCGGTCAGCATGCCGTCCGACGCGACGTCGGTGACGACGAAGCGCTCGCAGCCGGCATCGGAGAGGCGCGCCAGCGTCTCGTACACGTCACCGCCCTCGCGGGTCCAGCCACGCGCGGCGAGCCGAGTGTCCTTGACGTCGAGGCCGATGGCGATCCGGTCGCCGTACGAGGCGATGACCTCCTCGCACCACTCGGGGTTCTCCAGGGCTGCCGTGCCGATGTTCACGCGGCGGCACCCCGTGGCCAGCGCACGCTCGAGGCTCGCGTCGTCGCGGATCCCGCCGGACAGCTCGACGTACAGGTTCATGGCACCGACGATCTCGGCGATGATCTCGGCGTTCGACCCACGTCCGAACGCGGCGTCGAGGTCGACGAGGTGTATCCACTCGGCGCCGTCATCCTGCCAGCGCTGCGCGGCGGCGAGGGGCTCGCCGAAGACCTTCTCGGACCCAGCCACCCCCTGGACCAGCTGGACGGCCTGACCGTTCTGCACGTCAACCGCGGGCAACAGTACGAGTGACTCCACGGCCGGAACCCTACCCGAGTCAGGGCCGCTCACCGTAGGGGTCAACCGTCGATGGCACGGTCGACAGTGATGTCGAGTGCTCGCCGGGGGTGCCGGTTTCCCAAGGTCTGTCGTCAAACCTGCACCCACCACACCGAATTTGGTGTGGTGGGTGCAGGTCTGGCATCACCCCTTGGGAAACCGACGCAGCCGAGGGCGCTGTACGGGACGACCGCCGACGACGGCCGCTAGCTCAGCGTGGCGAGCCAGTTGCGCAGGAGGCGCGCACCGGCGGTGCCGGACTTCTCCGGGTGGAACTGGGTGGACCAGACACGGCCCCATTCGACGGCGGCGACGAAGTCGTACGACTCGTGGCGGGCCCAGGTGACCGTCGCACCGTCCGGTACGTCGGCGCGGGACAGGGCCGCGTACGAGTGGACGAAGTAGAAGCGCTGGTCGCTCACTCCGTCGAACATGGCCGTGCCCTGGTCGGGCGTGACCTCGTTCCAGCCCATGTGCGGCAGCCGTACAGCCGGCAGCTGCGTCACGAGCCCGGGATAGATGCCCACCCCATCGACGACGGAGCCGTGCTCGTCGCCGTGCGCGAACAGGACCTGGTGGCCCACGCAGATGCCCAGGATCGGACGGTCCTGATCCACGCGCCGCCGGACGATGGCGTCGCCGACCACGCCGAGCAGGCCCTCCATGCACGCCGCGAACGCACCGACACCAGGCACGACGAGGCCGTCAGCCTCGCCCGCCACGTCGGGATCGGCGGTCAGGACGACGTCCGCACCGGCCTCGGCGAGCGCACGCGTGGCGGAGTGAAGGTTCCCCGACCCGTAGTCGAGGACCGCCACCCGGGGACCCGTCACAGGGCGCCCTTCGTCGACGGGACGCCGGTCACCCTCGGGTCCGGCTCGACAGCGGCGCGCAGCGCTCGAGCCAACGCCTTGTACTGGGCCTCGGCGATGTGGTGCGGGTCGCGGCCCGACAGGAGCGTCAGGTGGACGCAGAGGCCGGCGTTCATCGCGAGCGACTCGACGACGTGCCGGGTCATCGACCCTGCGTACGGAACGCCCGAGCCGGAGATGCGTACGTACTCGTAGCCGGCCGGTTCGCCGGAGCACACCACGTACGGACGCCCGGCCACGTCGACGACACACTGCGCCACGGCCTCGTCGAGCGGCACGATCGCGTCGCCGAACCGGCGGATCCCGCGCTTGTCGCCGAGCGCCTCGCCGATGGCCTGCCCGAGCGCGATCGCGGTGTCCTCGACGCTGTGGTGGCCGTCGATGTGGACGTCGCCGGTGGTCGTGATCTTCATGTCGATGAGCGAGTGGCGGCTCAGGGCCGTGAGCATGTGGTCGTAGAACCCGACCCCGGTGGAGATCGACGACGTCCCCGTACCGTCGAGGTCGATCTCGACGGACACGTTCGACTCGCTGGTGACACGCTCCACCTTCGCGCGACGGTTGCTCATGACGTCCTCTCCAGGCCTTCCAGTCGCGGCGCGCCCTCGGCGAGCACCTCCGCGAGTGCGGCGTAGAACCGCTCCATCTCCTCGTGCGTGCCGGCGGACACCCTGAGGTAGCCTGCAGGCCCCGTCTCCCGGACGAGCACGCTCCGATCGAGCAGCCGCTGCCACACATCATGCCGGTCGGCGAACCGACCGAACAGGCAGAAGTTCGCATCGGAGGGAACGACCTCGACGCCCATCGCCGGCAGCCGCGTCAGCGCCTCGTCGCGTACACGTCGCAGCACGTCGACCTGACCGAGCATCTCGTCCGCGTTGGCGAGCGCGACCAGAGCGAGCGCCTGGGTCTGCGCGGACAGGTGGTACGGCAGCCGTACGATCCGCAACGCGTCGACGACCGCAGGGTTCGCGGCGAGGTAGCCCAGCCGGCCACCGGCGAACGCGAACGCCTTGCTCATCGTCCGGCTGACGACCAGGTTGCCGTGCTGCGGGAGCAGCGTCAGGGAGGTCGCCTCGGGATCGTGCGAGAACTCCTGGTACGCCTCGTCCACGACCACGATCGCGTCCGTACCGGCCAGCACGTCGCTGATCACGCCCAGGGACGTCGGCGTACCGGTCGGGTTGTTCGGGGTCGTGATGACGACCACCGTGGGGTCGTGCTCGGCGATGGCGTCGAGCACGAGCGCCGCGTCGAGCGTGTAGCCGGCGCGCCGCGGCACCGTGACGTAGGGCGTGTGGGTGTTGCGCGCGTACTCGGGGTACATCGAGTAGGTCGGCGTGAACGACAGCACGGACCGCCCAGGGCCGCCGAACGCGCTGAGCACGTGCACCATGACCTCGTTCGACCCGTTGGCCGCCCAGACCATCTCGGGCGTCACGCCGTGACCGAGGTACGCCGCGAGCGCCTGCCGCAGCGCCCAGGCCTCACGGTCGGGGTAGCGGTTGACGCCCGCCGCCGTGCCGACGACGGCCTCGGCCATCTCCTGGCGCACCCGAGGTGACGGCGGGAACGGGTTCTCGTTGACGTTGAGGCGCACAGGGACGTCGAGCTGAGGCGCGCCGTACGGCTCCTCCCCCACCAGCTCCGGCCGCAACGGCAGGCCCGCGAGGGTGACATCGGCCTTCATCGCGGCCGCCTCACGGTGACGGCGTTGGCGTGCGCCGGCAGGTCCTCGGCCAGCGCGAACCGCTCGACGCCGTCGGCGAGCTCGAGCAGTGCGGCTTCGTCGTACGCGATGACGTGCATCGAACGCCGGAAGCTGGCGACCGTGAGACCGGACGAGTGACGCGCCGCGGCGGCCGTCGGCAGGACGTGGGTCGAGCCGGCCGAGTAGTCGCCGAGGGACACCGGCGAGTACGGACCGACGAAGACGGCGCCGGCGTTGCGGATCCGCGACGCGACCGCGGCCGCGTCGGCCGTCTGGATCTCGAGGTGCTCGGCGGCGTACGCGTCGACGACGGCGATCCCCTGCTCGACGTCCCGGACGAGCACGATGCCCGACTGCTCGCCGCCCAACGCCGTACGCACCCGGTCGGCGTGCTTCGTCGCGTCGACCATCGGCGCGAGCGCCGCGTCGACGGCGTCGGCGAGCGCGTCGGAGTCGGTGACCAGTACGGATCCGGCCATGGGGTCGTGCTCGGCCTGGCTCAGCAGGTCGGCAGCGACATGTACGGGATCGGCGGTGCTGTCGGCGAGGACCGCGATCTCGGTCGGGCCGGCCTCCGAGTCGATCCCCACGCGACCGCGCAGCAGCCGTTTGGCCGCGACCACGTAGATGTTGCCCGGACCGGTGACGAGGTCCACCTTGCGGCACAACCCGGGCACGCCGTAGGCGAACATCGCGATGGCCTGGGCGCCGCCCACCGCGTACACCTCGTCGACGCCCAGCAGCGCGCACAACGCGAGGATGTTGGGGTGCGGCAGGCCCCCGAAGTCCTTCTGCGGCGGGCTCGAGACAGCGATCGAGGCGACGCCCGCGGCCTGGGCGGGGACGACGTTCATGATCACGGACGAGGCGAGCGGCGCGAGGCCGCCCGGTACGTACAGGCCGACGCGGCCCACGGCGACCAGGCGGGTCGTCACGGTCGCTCCCGGGGCCAGCTCGACCACCGGCTCGGGCATGGCCGCCTCGGCGGCGCACACCGTACGACGGCGGCGGATCGACTCCTCGAAGGCCGCGCGCAGGAGTGGGTCGAGCTCGGCGAGTGACTGTTCGAGAACCTCCGCCGGAACGCGAAGCGACGGCGGCGTGACCCCGTCGAACTTCTGGCTGAAGCGGATCAGAGCCGCTTCGCCCTCGGTAGCCACCGCTGTACAGATCGGCTCGACCCGTGCGACGGCGTGCTCGACGTCGAACTCGGCCCGCGGCACCACGGTCGCGTAGTCAACGTCGTCAGCAGTGTCGCGGAGGTCGATTCGTCGGAGCACGCCCGAAGTCTATTGAGCACGGTCCCGGTGGCCGAAGCCAATATCACCTGCCGTCATGCGTGATACCGCAGGATGGCTCCCGTCGCCAGATAGTGGTTCATCGAGTGTTCCCACCAGCCCACGTCCTCGTCGAAGGCGAGCTGGGACCAGCGCTCCTCGAATCTGACGAGGTCAGCGCCAGGCAGAGGGACTGCGGTGTAGCGAATCGCCACCGAGCTGGGTGACTGGGCGCCCGTGACGGCGATCTCGATCGAGACCGCCTCCACGCCCGCTTGCACGTGGCAGAACTCGACGATCCCTTCGGCCGGCACGTGGCGGGTGACCATCCAGACGGTCTCAGGCTCTCCGGGGTGGACGGTGATGAAGACGCACCCGGGCTCTGCCACTCCGGTGACCGACTGGACGAGCCGACAGTGCTCGGACCAGCCCTCGAGCCACTCCCCCTCCCGAACGGGGCAGAGCAGCGGGAAGACCTCCTCAGGCGTTCCATGGATGGACTGCGTGTACTCGCGGACGACGACCCGGCCCGTCATGACAGGTCGTCCTCGACGAGGCGGTGGCTGTCGGCTGCGGTCAGGCCCAGTCCGAAGATCCCCCTCAGTTCCGCGATCTTGGCCAGCGAAGGCTCGTCGAAGGGAACCTTGCCTTCGAACGCGTGGAGCACGATGCCTTCGAGCAGATCTCCCAGTGAGATGTCGTGGAGATCCGCCACCGCCTTGAGGACTTTCAGGAGGCGCTTCTCGAGCCTGACGCCCGTCTGCACTCGTTCGATCGTAGGTGGCATGGTACCAATGTACCCTGGTACCCGGTCATCGTCGCTCGGCCTCCTGGACATCGCCGCCCTGTACGTGGCAGCGACTGGTTCAATGAGCACGTGCCACCAGTCACCGGGCTCGCGCCCCTGTTCATCGGCGTGGGCACCGTGGTCAACGTAGGCACGGTGCTGGTGGGTGGTCTCCTCGGTCTGCTGATCGGGAACAAGCTCCCCGAACGTACGCGCACCCTCGTCACCCAGTCGCTCGGCCTCATCACGGTCGTCCTCGCGCTCCAGAACGCGTGGCAGATCTCGTCGACCGCACTGTCCGACCTCGTCGGGCACGGAGTCGGGATGATCGTGCTCGTCATGGCGCTGCTGTTCGGCGGCATCATCGGCTCCGCCCTCCGCCTGCAGGACCGCGTCGAGGGCCTGGCCGGCTATCTGACGGACCGGCTCGGACAGGGCGGCGAGACGCGTCAGCACTTCGTCACGGCCATCGTCACGCCGACGCTCCTTTTCTGCATCGGGCCGCTCACGATCGTGGGATCGCTGTCCGACGGCCTGGGACGCGGAGCGGACCAGCTGCTCGTGAAGTCCATCCTCGACGGCTTCGCTGCGATCGCGTTCGCGTCGTCGCTCGGCGTCGGGGTGCTCCTGAGCGCCGGGATGGTCGCCATCATCCAGGGTGCCCTGACGCTCGCGGGGTTCCTGCTCGGTGACGTCCTGCCCGCCCCGTACGTCGACATCATCACCGCAACCGGCGGCGTGATCCTGCTCGCCCTGGCGCTCGGTCTGCTGGGTGTCAAGCAGATCCGCGTGGCCGAGCTGCTGCCTGCCCTGGTCCTCGCGCCGCTGATCCTTCTCGGCGTCGCGCTGGTGTTCTGATGGCCAAGAAGGCCGCCGGGACGCCGGCGCTCGACATCCTCACCGCAGCCGGCATCCCCTTCTCCGTCCACGAGTACGACCACGAGGTGCAGCGTCACTTCGGCGACGAGACGGTGGCCGCGCTCGGCGTGCCGGCTGCGCGGGTCTTCAAGACGCTCATCGCGAACGTGGTGGGTTCGGCCAAGCCGGAGCTCGCGGTCGGCGTGGTCCCGGTCTCCGGGCAGCTGGACCTCAAGGCCCTCGCCAGGACGCTCGGGTGGAAGAACGCCGAGATGGCCGACCCCGTCGTGGCGCAACGGTCGAGCGGCTACGTCCTGGGCGGCATCTCGCCGCTGGGCCAGAGGACGAGGTTGCGTACGGTCGTCGACCAGTCCGCGATGTCGTACGAGACGGTCCTGGTCTCCGGCGGCCATCGTGGCCTCCAGGTGGAGCTGGCTCCGGCCGATCTCGTTCGGCTCACACACGCGATCGTCGCCGAGATCGGGCGCCCCTGATGGCCCGCGCGTTCGTGCTGCTGCACGGGTGGCAGAACCACCGCGAGCCCGACCACTGGCACCACTGGCTCCACGACCGGCTCCTCGAGTGCGGCTTCGAGGTCCGCTACCCGCAGCTGCCCGACCCGGACGAGCCCTCGCTCGAGGCCTGGATCGACGCCCACGCCGCCGAGGTGGACGCATGCGGCGCCGCCGATGTGACCGTCGTGTGCCACAGCCTGTCCGTACCGACCTGGCTCCACGCCGTCGCCCGCGGACGGGTGCCCGTGGTCGAGAACGTGATCCTCGTGGCGCCGCCCTCCGCCAGCGTGCTCGCCGAGATCGGCATCGACGAGTTCACGTGGCACCCGTCGGGTCGCGACACGGCCGGCAGCCGTGGGGCCGCGGTGATGATCGTGGGCCCGGACGACCCGTACTGCCCCGAAGGTCCCGACGACCAGTACGTGACGCCGCTGAGTATCCCGAAGATCGTCATCCCGGGCGGCGGCCATCTCAGCACTCCCGAGGGTTACGGCCCGTGGCCACAGCTGCTCGCATGGTGCCTCGACACAGAGACCCTGCCGTCCCTGGGTGATCGCTGAGACGTCGACGGGTACGAAGACACCAGTCGTGACACTCTGACACCATGAACCGGCTGGACGAGTGGCGAAACGACGCGTTCGTACATGCCGCACTGGCTTGGGCGGATGCTGCGCTGGCGCGTGAGGGTCGGCGCCGAAACGGCGGTCCCTCCTGGTCCCGCGTCAGGCCGTGGGGCACGGTCCTCGCGATCCCCCTGACCGACGGCGACACCGTGTGGTTCAAGGCGACCCCGGAGGGCAGCGCCGAACCGATCCTGCACCAGACCCTGGACGCCGAGATCCCCGAGTACGTCGCGCCCGTCCTCGCAGCCGACCTCTCCCGCGGGTGGCTGCTGATGGACGATGCTGGGGAGTCGCTGGGCAACGACGCGGAGGCCGAGGGGACGCCACCCTGCGCGGACCCGAGGTTCCAGCGCGCGATGACCACGTACGCGGGCCTGCAGGAACAGCTCCGGCACCGGATCGACGAGCTCGTCCAGGAAGGCCTCCCCGACGCCCGTCCGCACGCTCTGCCCGGCGTCTTCGACCAGCTGCTGGCGTCCTTGGGGCGTCAGGCACGGGACACGGGCGACGAGGACGCGTCGGCACTGCTCGTACGGGTCGCGGCCGCTCGGCCGCAGGTCGTCGACCTGGCCGCGAGCTGCGCCGCTCGCGCGGGGTCGATCGACCACAACGACCTGCATCCGTGGAACGTCCTCGTCCGTGACGGACAGATCGTGTTCCTCGACTGGGGCGACGCGATGGCAGCTCACCCTTACGCGAGCCTGCTGGTCCCCGTACGGATCGCGATGACGGAGTCCCGGCAGACCGCCGAGGCTGTCCTCGAGGCCTATGCGCGCGGGCGTGACGAGACCATGGATCCGAAGGAGCTCGCCGCCGTGATCCGCCTGTCCGTCATCGGGCGGGCGTGGACCTGGCAGCGATCGCTCGCGCTCTGTTCGGAGCCCACGGAGAACGACGGAGCACCGCTGAAGTGGTTCGCCCGTCTGCTCGACCCTGACCCGTTCGCCCCCGGCAGGGACTAGTCGGACTCCGTCGGCTACAGGTCGTCGCCGCGCCCGAAACGGAAGAAGCGGCGGCGCGGCGTGGGCTCGGGGAGCGGGGCGATGTCGTGGCCGACGACCTGCCCCTCTTCGACGGGCTGGTTGCGGCCCTTGTCGCCGTTGTGGCGTCGGGGACGCTTGGGGCGAGGCTCCTCCTCGGCGTCCGGCCCGATCGAGCTGGCGATCAGGACGGGCAGCACGCCGGCGAACGCCCAGACGAGCAGTACGACAGGTGCGTGGAGCTGGAAGTCGATGGGGATGACGTCCTTCGGGCTGGCCGCGGCCAGTCGCGCGTCGAAGTTCTGGGGACCGAGCCACCGACCCGTGAGGTCGCAGATGCCGCCGGCGAGCAGGGCTCCCATCCCCGCGAGGAAGGTCACCGGCCAGCCCAGGTCACGGAACCAGCGCCAGGCGACGTAGCCGACGCCCGCACCGATGGCCAGGCCGAGCCCGGCGAACCAGGCGTCCGTCGAGAAGACCTCGGTCAGCGCTCGTTCCGTCGTGTAGCCGCGGAAGTCCTCGCCGATCGTGTAGGTCGGCAGATCGACGACACCCCACCAGAAGACGCCGGAGAGGAACCCGACCACCACAGCGAGCGCCGCGAACGACCCGAACCAGGCCAGCATCGTGCGGATGGTGTGCCACGGAGAGCGGCCGTCGGGCTCTGTATCGCCCGCGGCCAGCGCCTCGTCCGGCACCGTCGCGCTCATCCTGCGTCTCCTGACCCGCTCGTCAATTGCCCCACCACCTTAGGCCACGCAGGACGGGCCAAGGAGTGCCTTGAGATCTGCCATGAGCGCCCCCGACGTCGCGACTCGGAGGTCGGCACCGAGCTTGAGCGTCTTGGGCGTATCGCTGTTCAGCAGCCGGAGCCGCACTTCCTGGCTCCCCGGATGGTTGTTCAGCACGCCCTTGAGCTGAGCCACGAGCACGGGCGTGACACGCGTCACCGGCACGGCGATCGTCAACGGCTCCGCCGCGGAGGCCGACACGTTGATGACGCTCACGGTGCTGCCGGTGATCTCGACGCCGTCCTCACGAGCCCGTACCCGGCCCTTCACCGACACCATCGTGTCCGTGGCCAGCGTCATCGCCACGCTCGCGTACGCCTTGGGGAAGAGCATGACGTCGATCGCGGCGTCGATGTCCTCGACCGTGACGATGGCCCACATGTCGCCCTGGCGGTTCTGCTTGCGCTGGACCTGCGTGATCATGCCGGCGATCGTCACCATGCCTTCGCGCGGGTCGTCGAGCAGCACCGAGATCGACACGTCCCGCTTGGTCGCCAGCACGTGGTCGAAGCCGTTGAGCGGATGGTCCGACACGTACAGGCCGAGCATCTCCCGCTCGAACGCCAGCTTCGTGCGCTTGTCCCAGTCGGGCATGTCCGGGATCGAGCCGGAGGTCGGCGCAGTGGCCACCTCTCCCCCGCCGTCGCCGAACAGGTCGTCCTGGCCGAACGCCTGGTTCCGCTTGAGGTCGAGGACGTGGTCGATCGCGCTCTCGTACACCTCCATGAGCGCCCGGCGGGGATGCTTCATCGAGTCGAACGCGCCGGCCTTGATGAGCGACTCGACCGTGCGCTTGTTGCACACGGCGAGGGGCGCGCGGTCGAGGAAGTCGTGGAAGCTCGTCGCCGGTCCGAACTCGCGGCGTGCCTCGCAGATCGCCTCGACGACGCCACTGCCCACGTTGCGGATGGCCTGGAGACCGAACCGTACGTCCTCGCCGACGGCCGAGAACTCGGCCACGGAGGTGTTCACGTCGGGCGGCAGCACGTTGATGTGCAGCCCGCGCATGTCCGCCAGGTACAGCGCCATCTTGTCCTTGTCGTCGCCGACGCTGGTGAGCAGCGCGGCGCCGAACTCGGCCGGGAAGTTGGCCTTGAGGTAGGCGGTCCAGTAGGACACGTACGCGTAGCCGGCCGCGTGCGACTTGTTGAACGCGTAGTCGGCGAACGGGACCATCGTGTCCCACAGCGCCTTCGTCGCGGCGTCCGAGTAGCCGTTGCTGCGCATCCCCGAGTGGAAGTGGTCCCACTCCTTGTCCAGGATCTCCTTCTTCTTCTTGCCCATGGCCCGCCGCAGCAGGTCTGCGCCGCCGAGCGAGTAGCCCGCCAGGGACCGCGCCGCGGCCATGATCTGCTCCTGGTAGACGAGCAGGTGGTAGGTGTCGCCGAGGATCGGGTCGAGCGCCTCGCGCAGCTCCGGATGGATCGCCTCGATCTTCTGACGGCCGTTCTTGCGCTCCGCGTAGTTGATGTGAGCGTTCGCGCCCATCGGGCCCGGCCTGTACAGGGCGATGACGGCGATGATGTCCTCGAAGCGGTTCGGCTTGAGCAGCCGGAGCAGCGCACGCATCGGACCACCGTCGAGCTGGAAGACGCCGAGGGTGTCGCCTCGGGCCAGCAGCTCGTACGTCGCGACGTCGTCGAACGGCACGTCGCGCATGTGGAGGTCGATCCCGCGGTTCATCTTGATGTTGCGCACGCAGGCGTCGATGACGCCGAGGTTGCGCAGCCCGAGGAAGTCCATCTTCATCAGGCCCATCTCCTCGCACTGCGG
>Ga0182021_10001282_pt1 | contig 28547 bp, 26 predicted proteins | sample 612E3MmetaG_FD_120493 | JGI IMG/M metagenome (GOLD analysis project Ga0182021, IMG submission 120493) | Permafrost microbial communities from Stordalen Mire, Sweden - 612E3M metaG (Illumina Assembly) | ecosystem: Environmental > Terrestrial > Soil > Wetlands > Permafrost | place: Sweden...
GGCCCTACGAAGCCCGGGCCAAGGTATACATCTTCTTGGAGGCGGACAACTTCAACGTCGAGGCGGCCAACGCCTTCCTCAAGACGCTGGAGGAGCCGCCCGGCCACGTACACTTTATCCTGGTGACCGACCGGCCCGAGCGCCTGCTGCCTACCATTGCGTCGCGCTGCCAACTGGTGGCCTTCTCGTCCGTGCCTGCGCCGGCGCTTGCCGCCGACCTGTCCTCACGCTTCGGGCTGTCCGCCGAAGAGGCCTGGCTGCTCGCCCGGGTGGCCGGGGGGAACCTCAGCTACGCCCGGGAGCTGGCCACCTCGGACGCCGCTCGCCGCCAGCGCGCGCTGCTCCTGGATCTTGCCCGTGACCTGCCGCGGTCCGGCTTGCTCGACAGGGAGATAGCCTTGGACGACGCCATGGCCAGCGTGGAGTCGCGGGAGGGGGAAGTGGTCCCCGAGATCAAAGCCGAGCTCAAACGGGCTCTGGAGTGGGCCGGGGACGCGCGCACGCGCAAGTGGCTGGAGAAGCGCAGTGAAGACAAGATCAAGCGCCAGCAGCGCCGGTTGCGCACCCAGGGCCTGCAGAACCTCACCCGGGTGTTCGCCGGCTGGTACCGCGACCTGGCCCTCGTAGCGGTCGGCGCGGAGGACGGGGTGCTGAACCAGGACCGCTTGGAGGAGCTGCGCGCCGCCGCCCGCCCGGGCGCTCTGAAGGCCTACACGGCGGCCGTTGGAGCGGTGCAAAGAGCCGAGGAGCGGCTCCGGTATAATGTTGATGCCCGGCTAGCGATCGGGGACATGTTTCGCTCAATCAAGGAGGCCCTCGCGTAGTGGCCGATGTCGTAGGGGTCATCTTCCCCAACGGAACCAAGACGTACTATTTCGATCCTGCCGGTCTCGAGCTCGCGAGAGGTGACCGGGTGGTCGTGCAGACCTCCAGTGGCCCCGAGATCGGCCAGGTGGTCGAGCCCAACCGCACCATCGAGGACGCCGACCTGCCCGCTCCTCTCAAGAAGGTGACCCGCCTTGCCACGGGCAAGGACCTGGAGGCGCAGGCCGCCTCTCAGAACATGCGGAAAGAGGCGATGATCACCTGCCGGGAGATGATCGCCCAGCACGGTCTGGACATGAAGCTGGTCGGCGCCGACATCTCGTTCGGCGGCGAGAAGATCACCTTCAGTTTCTATGCCGAGGAGCGCGTGGACTTCCGCGGCCTGGTGGCCGATCTGGCCAAGGCCCTCAAGACCCGTATCGAGTTGCGTCAGGTGGGCGCGCGCGAGGAAGCGCGCATGGTCGGCGGGCTGGGCCCATGTGGCCGCAGCCTCTGCTGCACGCTGTTCCCGCCTGGGGACGACCCCGTGTCCATCCGCATGGCCAAGGAGCAGAACCTGCCGCTGAACCCGGCGAAGATCTCCGGGCTGTGCGGCCGCCTGATGTGCTGCCTTAAGTACGAGCAGGAGCAGTACGTGCGCTTCCGCAAAGAGGCGCCGCCTAAAGGCACTCCGGTGCAGACACCCGGCGGATCGGGCGCCGTGGTGGGCTACAACGTCCTCAAGGACGCCATCACGGTGCGCCTCGAGGATGGGCATACGACCGATATCAAGATCAGCTGCTGCCACTGCCAGGCCGACGGCTGCCTTCTGGTGGTGCCCGAGGTGGACGAACTGGGCGAACTGGGCGGGGCGGGAGGTCTGCCGGAGATCCTGGAAGCGGTGGCCGGGCCTGCCGGGCTACTGGTGTCCGCCACGATCGCTGAAGACGAAGAAGAACTGGCCGTCATCGAAGCCGAGGTCATCCTGGGAGAGGACGGCCAGCCGCTGGAAGTGGTCGTGGCCGAAGGGTCGCGGCGCCGTCGGCGCGGGCGGGGCCGCAGAGGCGGGCAGGGGCGGGCGAAGCCCGGTGAGGGCGGCGAGCCCGGGGAAGCCGGGGCGTCAGGCGAGCAGGCGGCCTCTGGCCGGGCGGCCGGCCCGGAAGGCGTTGGTGTCCGTCACCAGAGCCAGCATGGCCAGCGGCATCCCGAACGGCATCGCGGCGGTGTACCCCACAGGATCGAGGGCGGCCCACCAGCCATCGGCGGCGAGCAACGGGGCAGGCCCCCAGCGGAAGGCGCCGCGGAGAGCGGCCCTGGTGGCGCCGAGGGAGCGACAGGCGCTCCCAGCTCGAGCACGCGGCGGCGGCGCAGACGGCGACGTTCCGGCGGGGGTGGCGGCGAGGGCGGAGCCGACGCTAACAGCGGCGCCCCGTCCGGTGGCGGCGACTGAGTCACCCGTTCTGCGGGCGCAGTCTGCCGTGCGCTCCTCGCGATGACCGTCACACGCCCGCGAAAGGATCAGCCTGGTCGCTGCTGCGCAGCGATTCATGGAAGCGCCGTATCCTCGCGTCTGTCCGCACATCCGATGCGCGCAGAGGCCGCGCAAGGCGGAGGCCGTCCAACGACCGGCAGCGGCTGAGGGCCACGTAGGCCTGTCCCGGAGCAAAGGCGCCTGAGCCGAAATCCACCAGTACCCGGCCGAGGGTCTTACCCTGGCTCTTGTGGATGGTGACCGCCCAGGCCAACATCAGCGGGAACTGCGTATAGTGCCCCGCCTCGTCGGCCACGATGCGGTCGGCCTTGCGGTCGAACCGGTACTTGAAGCTCTGCCAGGTGGCGCGCGGCACCTCGTGGATGCCCGCCCCGTCGATGTCCACCTCGATGCGGCTTCCCTCCAGCCAGCTGACCACGCCCAGGGAGCCGTTCACCCAGCGACCTTCTTCGTCGTTCTTGGTGAACATCACCCGCGCACCCCGCTTCAGGTGGAGCTCCTGCGGCGAAGGCAGCCGGTCGCCGCTGAGGCTGAAAGACCCCTCCGCGTCGCCCACGAACACCCGCTCCTCGGAGGGCAGCCCGGCAAGCGCGTCTCCGTTGATGGTGTCCGCCGCCCTGTTGGTGCAGGTGAGGGTGATGTCGTGGTCGCCCTCGGGCTCCCCACACCAGCCGTTCAGGCGCTCCATCGCCGCCTTGATGTCTTCCCCCACCCGCAGCCGGTTGAGGATCGAGATGAACTCGGGATCGCTCTGCCGGAAGATCTCATCCAGCTCTATGTGCTCCATATCCACGCCTTGCAGGCAGGACGCGCTGAAGAAGTAGGGGCTTTCGTAGCCGCGGTCCGCGAGCACGTCCCACTCGGCCGGCGGCACGACCGGCGGCAGTTGGAACATATCGCCCAGGAGCAGCATCTGCACGCCGCCGAAGGGGGACGGGTCGTCGTTGCAGGCCCGCAGGAAGTAGTCGATGTTGTCCAGGACGTCGGCTCGGAGCATGGAGACCTCGTCGATCACGAGCAACTCCAGCCTCTGGTAGAGCCGCCGGTCCTCGGGGATGTGGATGGCCCCCGGATCCTGGATGCGGGGCGGGAAGCGGAAGAAGGAGTGCACTGTGGCGCCGCCGGCGTTCAGGGCCGCCACCCCGGTGGGCGCCAGAACGACACTGTGGCGGGCGACGTTCTCCCGCAGATACTGGATGAGTGTGGTCTTGCCGGTGCCGGCGTTGCCGGAGACGAAGACCACGCGCGCCCCTCCGTCCACAAGCTGCCGCACCCGGACGTAGCCCTTGGGGATGATCATCGCATCACTCTACAGGAGACGGCGGACGGGAACTCGGGTCGCCGATGTGTATCTGCGACTGGCCGATGAGCGATTACTGAGATACCCTGGATCGTGCGAGGCACAAAGCGAAGGATTGGTGATGCACCATGAGTGCGGCGATTCAAATAGTCATCTGGTTGATCCTCATCGTGGTCTGCGCCCTGCTGTTCGTGAGGAAGGGCAAGTCCATCACCAAGAGCTGACCGAGCCCGCCCCGGGCGATCGCCGAGCGGTCTCTCTGCCGGGGTCTCACCTACCCCCGAGCATCATCGCCCTGGAAACCCTGTCATCAGCAGCAGGCGGCCGCCGACTCGTCGCGGTGCTTCTCGTCGAACCATCCCTGTAGGGCCTGCCGCAGCTCCGCCTTCTGCTCGTCGCCGACGGCCGCGGCCAGCGCTGCCACGACGGTCCGCTGCGCCGGCTCGAGCGTGCTCGAGAGGCGATAGTGCATCCAGAGACCGCTGCGCCGGTCCTCCACCAATCCCGCGTTGTAGAGATAGCGGAGGTGCCGCGAGATCTTCGACTGGGTCTGGCCGAGCGCGCCGACGAAGTCGCAGACGCACAGCTCGTCGTTCTCGAGGAGCAGCGTCATGATCTGCAGCCGCGTTTCGTCCGACAGAGCCTTGAAGGTGTCTTTCAAAAGCCTCACGTTCTCGATCCTCTCCCCGCTCAGCCGCACCTCAGTGCCCCTCTCGCAGCATCTCGGCGAGCGCCGGGGGCAGCCCGGCGGCCAGCACGTCGTCCGCTGCCGCGTCCACGTCGTACTCGACCCGGCCGATCTCCACTTCTACGTCCTCCCCGGTCGCGCACCGCAGGACCACGTACATCGCCCGTGTGTCGCCGTCTTTCGGCCGGCCGGCGGAGCCCACGTTCACGAACAGCGTGCCGGCGTAGCGGTGCGACCAGGCTGCATGCGTATGCCCGAAGGCTAGCACGTCCTCCGGCTCTGCCTGCGCCAGTCGCAGATAGGTCCGTTCGTCACGGTCGGGTAGCAGGTACTCGTTGATGCGCCGGGGGCTGCCGTGGACCAGGTGGATCTTCTTGTCGGCGAGCGCGACGTGAAGCTCCCGGGGCAACGCGCGGAGGAAGGCCTTCCGCTCCGGGGTGACCGCCGCGACGGTGAAGGCATACGAAGCTTCGCCGATCCGCTTGGCTTGGGCGTCCGGATAGAAGCAGCCGCAGTCGCCCGTCTCCCAGCCGACCCCTTCGTCGTAGTTGCCCAGGAGGCTGGTGATGCCCCTGGAGTCGATCAGGTCGATGACCCCGTTCGGATCCGGTCCGTACCCCACGAGGTCGCCGAGGCAGTACCGCCGGGAGATGCCTCGCTCATCGATGTCCCCGAGGACCGCCTCCAACGCCCGGACGTTGCCGTGGACGTCGGAGAAGAGGGCGATGCTGTCATGCAGTTTTGGCACCGGGCGCCTCTAAGCCGGCTTGCTCGCGCGGATGTAGGCGGAGAGGACGTAGTCGTCGAGGTTCCTTCCCGGCTCCCATTCGCGGATGAACTCGCGGCTTTCCTCCTTCGGGCGGATGTCGATGTCCACAAAGCCCGACTCCTGAAGGGTCTGCGTTAGCGCATTGATATCGGCCGCACCCGAGATGCAGGCGGACAGCAGTTGCATGTCCTTCCGCCAGGAATCGGGGATCGGCGCAGTGGCCACCACGTCGCTCACCGCGAGGCGCCCGCCGGGCTTGAGCACCCGGAACGCATCGCGGAACACCGCCGGTTTGTCCGGGGACAGGTTGATCACGCAGTTGGAGATGATCACGTCCACCGTGTCATCCGCGACTGGTAGATGCTCGATCTCGGCCAGACGGAACTCGACGTGGTCGAACCCGCTCTTGCGAGCGTTCTCCCGGGACAGAGAGATCATGTCGGGGGTCATGTCGACGCCGATCACGCGGCCGCTCGGGCCGACCTTCCGGGCGGCCAGGAAGGCGTCGAAGCCGGCACCGCTGCCCAGGTCCACCACGACCTCTCCCGGCTCGAGAGCGGCGATGGCTTGCGGGTTGCCGCACCCCAGACCGAGGTTGGCCCCCTCCGGCACAGCCGCCAACTCCTCGTCGCTGTAGCCGAGACGGGCTGAGATCTCCTCCGGGGACGCCGGCGAGGCGCCGCAGCAGGAAGAGGTGGCGCCGCAGCACGCTTGTTCCGCTTTGGCGGCCTGCGCGTAGCGATCGCGGACCGCGTCACGGACCATGTCTTTGTCTGCTTGTTCAGGCATCGTTCATCTCCTGTCAGGTGTTTGGGGCAAACGCCCTATGGTGGGACAGCCGAGGTCGTCGCCTCGCGAACCGGCAGGCTCGGCCTGCTCCTCCTCTTTGGCCGGCCAGTAGCGTCGTTGGAACCAGAAGGCAACGTGGACCAGGCCGATCATGACCGGCACCTCCACCAGAGGCCCGATGACCGCTGCGAACGCCTGTGCGGAACCCAGGCCGAACACCGCGACCGCCACGGCTATGGCCAGCTCGAAGTTGTTCGAGGCGGCCGTGAACGACAGTGTCGCGCTCTTCCGATAGTCCGCGCCGACGCGCTTGCCCATGTAGAAGCTGACGAAGAACATCACCACGAAGTAGATGAGCAGCGGGATCGCCACGCGCACCACGTCAAGCGGTAACTGGACGATGATCTTTCCCTTGAGGGAGAACATCACGAGGATCGTGAAGAGCAGCGCGATGAGCGTTATGGGACTGATGCGCGGAATGAACTCACGGTCGTACCACTCCTTGGTCTTGAACCGCAGCAACGTGAAGCGGGTGACGATGCCGGCCGCGAAGGGGACCCCCAGATACACGGCGACACTCTTGGCGATCTGGACCATACTGACATGTACCGCCGTCCCCTGCAGCCCGAACTTGGTGGGCAGCACGGTGATGAAGATGTACGCGTAGACGGAGTAGAAAAGCACCTGGAAGATGGAGTTAAAGGCCACGAGGCCGGCAGCGTACTCGCTGTCCCCCTTGGCCAACTCGTTCCAGACGATGACCATGGCGATGCAGCGCGCCAGCCCGATCATGATGACGCCCTGCATCAGCGCCGGCTTGTCGGAGAGGAGCAGGATGGCCAAGAAGAACATCAACACAGGGCCGATGATCCAGTTCTGCACGAGAGAGAGGCCCAGGATCTTCCAGTTACGGAAGACGTCGCCCAGTTCCTCGTAGTGCACTTTGGCCAGGGGCGGATACATCATCACTATGAGCCCGACGGCGATGGGGATGGAGGTGGTGCCGATGGAGGCGCTTTGGATGGCTCTGCCGATCTGGGGCCAGACATAGCCGGCGCCGACGCCGATAGCCATTGCGAGGAAGATCCAAAGCGTCAAGAACCTATCGAGGAAAGAAAGCCTTTTCATCTGCTCAGCACCTCGTTCAGAAGGATCGGCCTGACGACTACTTTCTTATAACCGTGTGTACGGTTATAAGGCTACCACATCGGGAACGAAGCGGGCAGGCGTTCCGCAGTCCGTGTCGCGACGTGGCCGCTCGTGCTCGGATTGTGCGTAGCCGTGGTCGTGGGAACGTTTCCGGGGCGGCGGGTCATACAGCGCATACCCGTCCGCCGGTTCCGGCAGGTCACCAGGGGATCGATCCTCGCTCTCGGGATCCACATGCTCTTCCACGGGATACGAGGAGCCTGACAGGTCGCCGGGCGAGCCCACGCCTGCGGTTCGGTCATCGCCCCCCTTGACACGAACTCTGTCAATGCTATCTTTACAGCAGCCGTAAACCCCGCCTTTACAGGGGCTCCTTGTGGGCGGCGACGGGAAGCATGCAAAGGTGAGGAGCCGGCGATGACGACCGATGGCGAACGCGAAGTGATGGCGCTCATGTTGACGACCAACGCCCAGATGGCCGCGACCGTCTTGCGGGGCGAGGGTGCTTCCGAGGGCCGGACGACCATGGGCGCCATCGCCGCCACGCGGACGCTGGCCTTGCTCGTGGACGACACCCTTCGTGCTCTCGTCCACCAGGCCAGGAACGAGGGGACGACGTGGGCCGAGATCGGGGAGATCCTGCACGTAACGAGGCAGGCCGCGTTTCAGCGCTTCGGTTCCCTATCGACGACAGGCACCAATGAGGAGGAAACGATGATAGCCATCCCGGAGGCAGGTTCGAAGGCCAAGAGCATCATCGAGCTTGTTCTCGGGCGCAAATGGGACGAACTCTTCGCCACGTTCGACCGGCGTTGCCGGGAGGCCGCGTCTATCGAGATCTTCGAATCCGTCCTGAGCAACGGGGCGAAGACCCATGGAGCCTTCTCCGACTGGGGGCTGCCGGTCGTCAGCGTGCTCGAGGACTACACAGTAGTCAACGTGCCGATGGCGTTCGAAAAAGGCGACGTCATCGCACGGGTGGTGTTCAACGCGGACGAGCAGGTGGCCGGGCTCTTCTTCCTGCCGGCGGATGGACCGGCCGGCACGACCCCGAGCGGGGAGGCGGCGTCATGAGCGGGTGGCTCGTGCGCCGGGGCACCTTCTCCATCCTGGCCTGCGCTCTTCTCGCATTGACGCTGTTCGCCGTGGCCGTGGTGGCTTTCGGCTGCGGCGGTGCGAAGCCGACGTCGTCGACCTCAGTGGGGTCCACGGCCGGTTCCACGACCGAGTCCACACCCTCGTCCGACACATCGGCCGGGCCCGCATCTCTTCCCAACACACCGGTCGGGCGGCAGGCAGCATGGTTCCTCGCGGCGGCCGCCCATCCACCGATCCCCGAAGCGGACGTGAGGGCCCACTTCGCCTCCGTCTTCCTGGCTCAGGTCAGCCCCGCGATGCTCAACCAGACGTTGGCGGGAGCCACGAACGTCAAACTGATCTCCATACAGAGCAGCGACTCGAGCAGCTTGGTGACGATCGTCTCGACCGCGGGTCCTCAGGTCGCGGTCTCGGTGCACGTCGACGCCCAGGGGCTCATCGATGGGCTACATATCGGTCCGGTCACCCCGCCGACCACCGTCCCCTACACGCCGCCCTCCTACGCCGACCAGAACGCTTTCATCGAGCGATCGGTCACCGTCGGGGCGGGGACGCAGTGGGCGCTGCCGGGAACCCTGACTCTCCCGAAGGGTGCAGGTCCGTTCCCAGTCGTCGTCCTGGTGCAGGGCTCGGGACCCAACGATCGCAACGAGATGATCGGCCCCAACCGGCCGTTCCAAGACCTGGCCTGGGGCCTCGCCTCCCACGGTATCGCCGTGCTGCGCTACGACAAGCGCACCTTCGTGTATCCCCAGCAGACCCAGGCGGAATCAGCCACCTTCACCGTGCAGCAGGAGAGCATCGACGACGCGCTCCAGGCGGCGAAGCTGCTGCGGAGCCGATCCGAGATCGACAGCAAGCGGATCTACGTCCTGGGTCACAGCCTGGGAGGGACGGTCGCCCCCCGCATCGGGCAGCAGGACCCCTCTCTGGCCGGACTCATCATCCTCGCCGGTGCCACCCGGCCCCTCGAGGACATAATCCTCGATCAGGAGACGTACCTGGCCTCCCTAGACGGAGGCCCCACCCCCGCCCAGACGGAAGCGCTCAAGGGATTGAAAGTCCAGATCGCGCGGGTGAAGGATCCCAATCTGTCGTCCAGCACGCCGGCAGGCGAACTGCCTCTTGACGTTCCCGCCGCGTATTGGCTTGGTCTGCGTGGCTATGAGCCGGCCACGACGGCGGCCGGTCTCCAGATGCGCCTCCTCGTCCTGCAAGGGGGCAGAGATTATCAGGTGACCACGGTCGATTACGCCGGCTGGCAGGCGGCGCTATCGGGCCACGCCAACGCCAAGATGATCCTCTATCCCGATCTCAACCACCTCTTCCAGACCGGCGTCGGGAAGTCGATCCCCTCCGAGTACGAGAAACCCGGCCACGTCGCCGAGAAGGTGATAACCGACATCGCGGGATGGGTCAACGAGTGACGATGATGTTGCTTCATTTGGACGACATCGCCCGCTGAACGGGGCGGTTACTCTCAACCCATCGCGCCTGACCTTTGCCGACCTCCCGCAGTTGCGGGAGAACGCCGCCGTGGTACTCTTCTTAACGTCAACGTCAATTATTGAAGCGGAGTTCGTCGTCGATGCCTGATCCTCGCCCGGCCCAGCCGGTAGTCCGCTCGGACCTTGTAGGCCCTCGCTACAAGTGGACCGCGCTCACCAACACCTCGCTCGGGATGTTCATGGCCCTGCTGGACGCCACGGTCCTGATGATCGCGCTCCCTGCCATTTTCCGCGGCATCCACGTCGATCCGCTCCACCCGGCCAACGCAGACCTGCTCCTGTGGTCTCTCCTGAGCTACGGACTGGTGACGGCGGTCCTTGTGGTCACGGTGGGCCGTCTCGGGGACATCTTCGGCCGGGTTCGTATGTACAACCTGGGCTTCGTCATCTTCACGGTTGCTTCTATCTTTCTGGCTCTCTTGCCCAGTACGGGACGCGCTGGAGCCATCGAACTCATCATCGCCCGGATGGTACAAGGTACCGGCGGCGCTTTCCTGATGGCCAATTCGGCGGCTATCCTGACCGACGCCTTTCCCCCCAACGAGCGGGGCATGGCCATGGGACTCAACATGGTGTCGGGGTTGGCCGGCTCGTTCGTCGGACTGGTGGTGGGCGGGGTGCTCGCCAGCGTCAACTGGCACTTGGTGTTCTGGATCAACGTACCGATCGGGGCCGTCGGCACCTTGTGGGCTTTCTTCAAACTGAAAGAGACAGGGACGCGTACCCCTTCCCGGATCGACTGGTGGGGCAACCTCACCTTCGCCGGCGGGCTCGTCATGATCCTCGTGGCCATCACCTATTCGCTGCAGCCATATGGTGGTCACTCCATGGCCTGGACTCGTCCCTTGGTGATGGGGCTCCTGGCCGGGGGAGCGGCGCTACTGGCCATCTTCCTCTGGGTGGAGACCCGCGTCGCCCAGCCGCTCATGGATCTTCGCCTTTTTCGCATCCGCGCCTTCACCGGCGGGAACGTCGCCGGTTTCCTCTTCTTCCTCAGCCGGGGAGGATTGCAGTTCATGCTCATCATTTGGCTGCAAGGCATCTGGCTGCCCTTGCACGGATACAGCTTCGAACGCACCCCGTTGTGGGCCGGGCTGTATATGGTGCCTCTCACCGCCGGCATCCTCGTCGCCGGCCCGATCTCCGGTTGGCTTTCTGACCACTACGGGGCCCGCTCCTTTGCCACTGGGGGCATGGTAGGCTCAGCACTCTCCTTCGGACTGCTCATGTTCCTGCCGGTCAATTTCAGCTTCGCTTACTTTGGGCCTCTACTCTTCGTAAGTGGGCTGGCAGGGGGATTGTTCATGTCGCCCAACACGGCGGGCATCATGAACAGCCTTCCCGCTCGCGAGCGCGGCGCGGGTTCCGGCATTCGGTCCACGTTCATCAACACCGGCCAGGTCCTTTCCATGGGCGTGTTCTTCACCCTGATGATCGTGGGGATCTCCGGGAAGCTGCCGGCAGCGCTTTTCAGTGGCCTCGTAGCCCAGGGGGTCCCGGCCCAAAGTGCTACTCAGATATCCCACCTTCCGGCCGTGAGCAGCTTGTTCGCCGCTCTTCTCGGCTCCAACCCGCTCGGCACCGTGATCCCACACCAGGTGCTTGCGGCACTTCCCGCAGCGACAGCGGCGCGCATCACCGGCACGACCTTCTTCCCCCAGGTCATCTCCGCCGCCTTTCAACAGGGCCTGAGGGTCGTCTTCGGTGTGGGGCTCGTGCTGTCGCTCGTGGCCGCGGGGGCGTCCTGGATGCGGGGGACCAAGTACCTGCATGCGGAAGAGGGGGAACCTCTCGAGGCCGCGCCCGGGCCGGTCGGCGCGGCCGTGCTTACGAATCAAGTCGCGGGAGAAGAGCCAGATGGCGGCTGAGCCGAGCCTTGATACGTCTGTCGCTTCAGGGCAGGACCTCGCCATCGGCAAGGCTGCGGCTCTGGCCGGCGTGACCACTCGCACTCTGCGGTACTACGAGCAACTGGGCCTGCTCACTCCAAGCGCCAGGACTGCGGGAGGGGCGAGACGATACTCGCCCGGCGATGTGACCCGGCTCCTCCGGATACGAGAACTCCAGTCCCTTATGGGCTTCAACCTGACCGATATCCAGTCGATCATCGCCGCCGAGGACCGTCTGCAGAGCCTGTGCCACGAGTTCGGTGCCGAGACCCCGGGCGAGCACAAGCGCGACATCGCCCTGGAGGCCGTCGGGGTCACCGATAACCTGCGCGCCCAGGTAGCGGAGAAACTGGGCAAGGTGCGTCTCTTCCTTGCCGCGCTCGACGAGAGGACCAGCCGCTACCGAGCCTATCTGAGTGAAGACCCCGAATAGGGGACTGAGTGTGCCTGTGCGCTCCCTGACCTCTCGGGATCAGTCTGAAACCAGAAGGGCCAGCAAAAACACGACGGGCGCGCCGCTCGGACTGCCCGAATGCCACGCCATCTTCTGGTCTTCTGGCAAAGGCTGACTGGCCCACGGATAGCGATGCCGACCGAATCAGAGCTCGCAGCCTACGAGTCCAGAGCCCTTCTCTCGGCTGACTACGCGTCTAGACTTTTGGGCCTGTTCGTGACTTTACCAATGCATACCCACCACCGGCCAAAAGGGCAGCTACAACGATGCCGATCAGCACATACACCCACCAGATGCTCGATCCGACCCCCGCTCGCTTGGCGGGCTCCGTGGTGGCAGTAGGCGCCGACGACGTCGTCGAGGACGCTGCGCTCGTCGAAGTGACGGGTGCCGTCGTGGTCGTTGACGTCTGTGCCGACGACGTCGTCGAGGACACTGCGCTCGTCGACGTGACGGATGCCGTCGTGGTCGTTGACGTCGGCGGGAGTGTCGACGTCACATGCGCTGTTGTGGTTGTCGACATCCGTGCTAGAGCAGCCCGCGCGGCCGCATCCGCTTTGGCAAGAACATGTGGATCGCCGTACTGGTGTATGTGTGCGTCACCCAGGTATCGCCGAAGGTCCGCAGCGGAGAAGCTTGGCGACATAGACCCATGCTGAAGATAGTAGTTGTACACCTGTGTGGGAGTGGCGGCAAGAGCGACGGTCGCAAACGTGAAGACGATGACCGTCGCCAGAGCAACGACTAGGAGAATCCGTCTCACACGACCCCCCTTGGCCCTTTTCCCTGGTTCACTATGTCCCCGATCTGCTCCAAACCACTGCCAGCCTAGCCGCTGGTCTCGCGTCTGTCAATGACCGGCCGGCCGCAGCGGGAGTCCGACCTCTATCTTGGCGGCCTCCTTTCCCAGGGGATCAAGAGTCTTGAGTTTACCCACGTAGTCACCTGCCAAAGTGGTCATCTGCTCGACCGAAAGCCCCGCGAGTCGATTGCCCGGGCCGAGCCACGCGGGGGGCAAGGTCAACGTGTATTTCTGGACCGCATCTCTATAGCGAAGCAAAGCGAGGGCTGATTCATAGACGATGGGCCAACTCCTTGGATCGCGTCGTTCTGCCTCCTCCCAGGCGCCTGCGGCAAGTCCCAGCAAGCGTGCCCTGTCCTGCGCGATGCCGGCCGCCGTCTTAGCGGCCGCGGTGTAGGCCTGAGCTCTTACGACCAGGGGGCCGGGGGATAGGGGGTTTTGCCAGGCTGCGGTACGGGTGATGGAGATGGCCTTGGTCGGATCGGTGGCCGCCATGGTCGTCGCGGCGTTCGTCGCGCGCACGGAAAGGTAGGGGAACAGAGCGGAAAGCAGCACGAGCAGAGCTCCGATTGCCAGAGCGGCAGCTGCAGCGCGTTTCATCCACGAGCATTTAGTGCGAACAGATAACTGTTCGGCCCGGTCATGTCTTGCCGAACAGGTGTCTCGCCGGCTTTCATCGCTCCCTGCAGTCCTTGACGAACCAACGGCCACGGCGACGCCAAACAACAACATGGCAGGAAGCGATACCGCCGTCAGCTGCCACAGCCAGTCGACACATGAATGGATGAACCATCCGAGCGCGGCCGTGACGACGGCCGCCATCATGGCTTGGTCCGTTCTCCTTTGGGCTCGAAAGCGCGAGACAGCCCCCCGCACCAGCCCCCAAAACGCGAAGACGAGCCACAGCAAAGCTCCGGGGATCCCCAATTCGGCAAGAAGCTGAAGCGGCTGACTGTGCGGTTGCGTCACCTGCAACGTGTTGGAACGGTGTTGATAGAAGTAGTTCTCGAAGTTCTGGGCACCGATGCCGTGTAATGGATTCGTCCGAAACGCCGCGAGCGCGACCTTCCATATGGAGGCCCGCTGGTTGAGACTGGCCTCGACGAAACGAGTGGAGCTGGTCTTGCCGATGCCCTTGTCGGATGAGAACTGTGTCCAAGCTCGACTTACAGAGCCTGCGAGGCCGCCCGGTTTCTGCGCAACTAGAAGAAGCCCCACCGTCAACGCTATGCAAATGATCGCCGCCAACGTCGCCGCGATGAGGATCGTGGACCTTCGTCCAAGGACGGGGGCCCGGGCAATGTCGTCGCTTGGCACGCCGGCGGACTCATCTACGGTCTGGCCGGGTTTCCGGCGGGGGCGTAGGATCAACCACTCGACCCCGCGGGTGAGGGTATACAGCACCATGACTATGATCACTGACACAGTCATCGCCCTCATGGCCGAGGCGATAGCGACTCCGGGAAGTCGGGCATCACGGGTTGCCGCGTACACGCGATTCAGTGCCGGCCAAAACAGCACCACCGGGAAACTCACTACGGCCAGGTTGGTCAGAGCGCGAAACCGGTGGGGCGAGAGAACCATGAAGAAGGGGAGGACAAGGGCCAGCGACCACAGCGCCGCGCGTGATTGGGGCAGAAGCGCCAACTCGAGAAAGAGCGTCGCCAAGGACAAGAGCAGAGCCTGCGCCCAGACAAGTCTCCCTCCCGCGTTTGCGAGGCCAAGCGCGAGCCAGAATCCCATCACCAGGAATGCAGCTAGTCCGTTCCAGTACGTAATAGGGTAGTTGAGGCGGCCCGATGCAAAGTAGATCGTTGGATCAGAGGCCAAGCCGAGCCGCAGAAGGATCAGGAAAGCAGTGACCGTGATCACCGCGATAAGCCCGATAATCAGCCAGACCCGAGATCTCGGCCCCACGAGACGGACGAAGACCACGACCAACGCCACAGCGACAACATAGAAGAGGGTGCGATTCGTCTCCTCCCACGCATCGGACCGGCTGCTGGCCCAAAGAAGACTTGCAGCGGTCCATGCGGCTAACAGTGCGAGCAGCAGGAGGAGCATCCTTTGTCTCGGAGACAGGCGAGAGTTTTCGCCAATCGTGCCGAACGCGGCTCTTCCGGCCGGCAGCCAGAGCCCGAAAACGGCAAGTGCCGCCAGGGCAAGGCCGACCGCCCCAAGGACAATCATAGGAAGTAGCCAGTCAGCGGGGGCGTAACCACCGTGGCGGATCACAAGGATCAGGGAAGTGCACAGGAGGACCAGGAGTACGGCGAACCCGAGGATGCGGCCTCCCCGAGGTCCGGGAGTATGTCTGTGGTTTTCAACTCGACTCGTGGGCATTGGGGACTCCCGAGATTCTGTCGTGCAGCGGACTCTGGGCCGGATGGTGGCATTTGCGCCGGTACCGGCCACCCGGCGGACGACCACCGGCACCAGGAACAATCATATGGCCAGAACTCTCGCTGAGAGAATACGCGCCCCCGACCCTCACTCGACAACGGGCTCTCGCACTATCATGAGAAGTGGACCAACGAATGGGGTCAGGTCAGCCTCCCTGACATGGCATCAATCATCTAGGCGCTGTCTATCGGCTGCCTGCCGGCATGCCCGGAGTCTCGAGGAACCTATCCTCTTGATCGCGTTCGAAGTCCGCGTGGGCCCTGGCTGGGAGCCGGGAGTTACGGTGCGAGGACAGACTGCGTATCAGACCGAAGAGGGGACTGCGGCCACGGCAGACACTCCGCGCCATTCTTTTGGCAATAGGAGGCCCGGAGTAGAAGCTCCGGTTGCAGGTGGTCATGTCCTCGATGGCGCCCGCTGACACGCAAATAGCCTGCAAAACGGGATTGTTTGGCGAAGAACAACGAACCCCGGAGAAAGCCGGCGTGGGGAATCGAACCCCAGACCTGCTCATTACGAGTGAGCCGCTCTGCCATCTGAGCTACGCCGGCGAAGAACAGCCGCGAGCCCGGCGCCCATCGGTGCCGTACGTTTCGCGGGCGCCTTAGTTTAGAAGCTGACGGTCGCGCTGACAAGCTCGCTGGCTCATGATCAGGCGCGCCGGCGCGCCCCGCGCCTGGCCAGGACCCTCAACTGGCTCTTCTCGACGCCGTAGAAGGAAACCTCGCGAAACGTGGGCCGATGCCGGGCGGCGATCGCCGCAATATGGGCAAGGAGAGCGAACGGAAAGATCGAGAGGCCGTCGGAGGTGGGATCGTCTAACGCAAGTGCGCCCGCGAGCATCACCCCCGGACCGATCCAGGCACCCGTCACCTCGACCAGCGGCCGCTGCTCTTGGGGCAAAGCCAGCATCTCCTTGAGCCGCCGGTCGGCTTCGACGGTCGCGCACCTGGTCTCCGCGATCAGCGCGCGGCTCTCGTTGACGAAGGCGGCGTAGGAGTGGCTCCCGGGGACCAGCGGCGCGCCGAGCTCGGACGCCGCTCCCGAGACGTACCCGGCCAACCACCAGGCCGGGGGAGCTACCACGCGCACCAACTCGGGGGTGCCGGCAACTGAAGTCGTGAAGAGCCCGGCGACCGCTCCGTATCCGAGCGGCCCTGCTCGGTGGGCCACTCCCATTTCCCGGCCGCCCAGATTGTTCAACCAGTTGTCGACGCCGCTTCCCATCTGGACGGTGATCGGAGAGCCGAGGTCGAGGAGGGTGAGGTCTGGCAGTGTGTCGAGGCCGCCGGGCGCGCCGGCGGCGCCGCCCGGGCCGCTGTCGCCGGCTCCCGGCCGGCGGCCGCTACCCTTCAGGTCAGCGCAGATCTGCGAAGCCGTCTGAAAGTCGGCCGCGTTCGCCTGAAGAAGCCGGCGGCGTCGCCACAGAAGGCCGAGCACGTACAAGGCGGACGCCACCAGCGCGAGCCAGGCCAGGGTGTGTAATCGGCCTGATGCCAGGGCTACCCCGAATGCGCCCAGCACCAACGGGGGAACGGCAGCCAGGAGCAAGCGCAGGTCCGGCAGGTATGCCTCGACGAGTGACGATACGAGAATGGACGGCTGTCGCTCGGGCTCGGCGGGTTTCCGCGGCTCGCGATCCCACCAGCCGCTGATGCGGCGCCGTCCTACTTTCGGGCTTTTGCTGCGCATGGCTGTGACGCGCATGACGCCATGTACAGGCTCGCTGCGGATGTCAGCCGACCGGTTGCCGTGGGCCGGGAAAGCTCATGCGTCAAAGCGCGCGCTGGGCGCGCGGCGGGCTAGCGGGAGCGCCAGAACCTCAGGGTGCCGACGTTGTCCTGGACGAAGCAGAGTCCGACGATAATGGCGGCGATCACGGACACGATGATAAGTCCTACGAATGATGTCATGGCTTCTTCTCCCGTACGCTAGAGCGCATCAAAGGTGATACTCTAATTACCTTTTACCACGGAAGAGGAAGAAGTGCACGAACGTATCAACAGAAGTCACCAGCTAACTGGCAAAATCATACCCATACTGGTACGTCGCACCATCTGGTGGGAAAAGTAAGCAATTACCCACATACGGCAGGACCAGTGAGGAGCCACTCTTCGATGGTTGCAGCGCGCGGCCTCAGGGGGGCCAAGATCGACTACCGAGGCCCGAACCCGATCGCGCGGCCGTTGTAGACTGTTGGGCGTCATGGCACGGGTAACGTCAAAAGAGACCAAGAAGCGCCTCACCGCCGCCACTCTCGCAGTGGTGGCGAAAGAGGGCGTGGAAGGGGCGACCACGGCCCGCATCGCGGAGGCGGCTGGACTATCGCCGGCTGCGCTCTACAAGCACTACGCGACGCGGAGAGAGTTGCTCATCGCCGCGCTCGACTCTCTCTACGACACCATCCATCAGGACGTGCTCGAGCAGTCATCTGAGCCGAACGTCCTCGAGCGGCTCCGCAGCATCGGGCGCCTGCACTCCGACATCATCGTGTCCGGCCGCGGCAGCTTCATCTACCCGCTGTTCGAGTTCCTCGCCGCCCCGCCCGAATCCGGGTTGCGGGAAGCGCAGGGCATCCGCCAGTTGCAGATGATCCAGGCGGTGGCGGCCATCGTCGAAGAGGGCAAGGCACAGGGCTCCATCAGCCAGGACGTCGACTCGGAGCAGGTGGCCTGGGCCCTCCACGCCATATGGTGGGCGGAGGACATCGCGCACCTCATGGGCCTCGACCAGTTCGTCACCGCCGGCAGGTCCAACACCATCCTCAACAATGTGCTCGGGCGCCTAGGTGACAATCACCGGGCGGCCGGGCAGGACGAGGACCTCGCGAAGCTCAAGAAGCTGCTCGAGCTCTGCCCGCTGGTGAATCCCGCCGAGGAGTGAGCCCTCGCCGGCCGGTGAGCCGGCGCTGGGCGCCGCTCAGGGTAGCGGCAGTGGGCTGCTCAGCTCATCCAAATCGCGGCCCGACAACTGAAAGAAGGGGTCGCGCAGCGCCGGGTCGGTGATGTTCGGCGGTTCCGTGCTTCTCCACGCATAGTTGCAGCGCTCGCATCGGTAGATCTCCCAGGCGCCGCTCCCATCCGGAGCATGCGCGACCACTGTCACGGTCCCTTCCAGGCAGCGGACGCACTTCATCGTGGTCTCCATGGCGTCACCTCCCCTGCGCTTTCTGCAACTCCAGAAGTATGCCGGCGTACGCCCCGGCCTCCGGAACGTGCTCCACCATGGCCACATCCCGCATCGGGGGCTCGGGCGGCACCGGGGTGGTGCAGTCGAGTATCACCTTGCAGCTCATGCCTGGCGGGTCCGAGCCGGGGTCGAGGGGCATGCCCGGCGTGCTGGGGATGACGATGACGTCCTGAGTTCCCCGGATCCGCGTGGACATGGCCCACATCACCTGGTTCAGATCGAACGGGTCGACATCGCCGTCGACCACGATGACGTTCTTCACGTACGAGATCCCATGCGGCGTGGAGAACGCCCGGAATGCCACCGATTTCGCGTAGCCGCCCAGCCTGCTGTCCGTGGCGATGATCACCGTCAGGCCGTGCTGGTAGATGGCGTTCACCGCCTTCACCTCCGGCATCGTCGCGCTGATCTGCTTGTAAAGCGGGATGCTGGTGTTCAGGGCCATGAGCGTGTCGATCTCTGTCCAGGGCCGCCCCAGATAGAGGTTCTCGAAGATAGGGTCGCGGCGGTGCGTGACCCGCTTCACCTTGATCAGCACCTGCTTGCGGGCGCCGGAGTAGCTACCGGGGAACTCGCCGAACGGGCCCTCGGTCACGCGCACCCGGGGCTGGAGCTCGCCTTCGAGAACATACTCGGCGGTGGCGGGTACGTCGAGATAGCCGTCGGTGGTCTTGGTCAGCTGCATCGGCGCCCCTTCGAGCGCCGCGCAGTACTTGTACTCCGACTGCGCATACTCCAGAGGGGTGCTGGCGACGAAGCTGAGCATGGGGGCGACCCCGAGGCAGATGGCCACCGGCAGCGGTTCGTTCCGCGCTTCCGCCTTTCGCACGTGCACGGCGATGTCGTGGAACGGGAGTCCCTGCATGGCCAGCGTCTCCGCGTCCAGCACCTGCACCCGGTAGACCCCCACGTTCTCCGTGTCCACACTGGCAGGCTCGTCCGGGTCTTTGGACACCACCGATGCCTTCGAGAGGTAGAAGCCGCCGTCGTTCGGATTCACGCGGAAGAGGGGAAGGAGTTCGAGCAGGTTGAATCCCTCTTGGAGCACGACTTCATGGCAGGGAGCCTGGTCGACCCAGCGGAGTTCGCCAGGATAGGAGTCCCAGCGCCGGTCCAGCTCCTGGAACTGCTCCCTGAGGGTGGCGGTCTTCACCATCCCGAGCATAAGGGCGTGGTTCGCCCAGGAGCCGTGGACGTTTCCCACCAGGCGCCGGTCGCCGTAGCCGAGGATGTCGTGGAACATCACGGCCGGCCCGGTGGGGCCGAGATCGGCGGCGGCGCGGAGGATGGCGCGGATATCCGGTTCCGGCAGGACTTCGTCCCGGTAGTGGACGAGCTGGCCCTCCTGCTCGAGCTTCTCGAGGAACGAGCGCAGGTCGGTGAACACGTGCACGGCCTCCCCTATCGTGGCATTACGACGAGCCCCGAAGGACTCAGCGTACAACTGCGGGAGGAACTAGGCCAGCACCCGCTCCAAGCACAGTCCCGCGCCCACGTGATACGGCCGCGCGAACGCCTCTGGATAGCGGCGCCGCAGGTCGTCCATGTCGGTGCGCTCCACCTCGGCCAGGAACCCGCTCGACACCATGCCTGTGGCGTTCTTTGACGTCAGGTTGTGCGGCGTGAGGGTGTTGATGGCCCCGCCCCGGTCCAACTCGCCGGGGACGATGGGGTCGTAGCGAGCGCCATGGTCCACATAGACGGCGCCGGGCATCACCCGCTCGGTGACATACGCCCCGCAAAGCACCGCTCCCCGCTCGTTGTGGATGGTCACCACGTCGCCCTTGCGGATGCCGCGCGGCTCCGCATCCACCGGGTTGATCCACAGCGGTTCGTACTTGTAGCCATCGGGGCCGGTGACTTTGCAGGTCTCGATCTCCCGCAGCCAGGTGAGGTCGTCGTGGTTGGCGTGGCAGCGCCAGCGCGGGTGGTTGGAGAGGACCAGCAGCGGATACGTGGCCGCCCGAGTGCTCGACAGCGCCTCGTCGTGGCTCTCGCCCTTCTCGATCCAGTGGGGCACCGGCGGCCGTTCGGGGTCGGTGGGGAAGTGCTCGGCCAGATTCTGGGAGAAGAACTCCACCTTGCCCGACGGCGTCTTCAAGGGGTGGTTCTCGGGATCCTCTTGGAAGTTCTTGAGGCCCGGAGTGTACGTGTTCCAGTCGGGGTCGGTGGGGACGACGAAGTAGCCCTTCTCTTTGAACTCCTCGTAGCTCACCAGGTCTTTCACGCCCGACCCGGCGAAGCCGGTGTCCACCAACTCCTCGATGCTCTTGTTGCCGTTGTACGCCTCGAGCATCCCCAGCCGCGCGGCCACCTTGCAGACGATCTCGTAGTCGCTGAACGACTCGCCGCGGGCCTCGATGGCCTGCTCCTCGTTGATGACCAGGTAGAACTGGCCACCCATGGTGTCGGTCGCGATGTCGCGCACCTCGAACTTGGTGTTGGCCGGCAGGACGAGGTCGGCGAACCCGCAGTCGTTCTCCATCCACGGGTGCTGCGCCACGATGAACTCGATCTTGGGATGGCGAAGGGCCTTGATGTAGTCGTTGGAGTCGTTCCAGCACGTTATCCAGCAGGGCGAATCGGTCCAGATCATGTGGACCTCCGGGCAGCCCGGCGCCGGGTAGGTGTACTGGACGAACTGGTCCTCCAGCGGGAACGTGCAGGAGGTCGACCCATACCAACTGATGGGCGCGCGGAGGATGGCGTCGTGGATGAGGTTCTTCGGGATGATCTGCTTGGAGACCTTGAGCGCCTTGACTGCCGTCTTGGACATGTCGCCGGTGCGATCTTCCACGTTCTCGGTCGTGATAAGCATGCCGCCCGTGTAGACGGACTTCATCACGTTCGGCATGATGCTGCCGCGAGGCATGGGGTTGGAGTCCTCCAGCATGCGCCGGCCCCACTCGAGCAGCTTCATCTGGTGCACGCCGGGCTTGCCCAGACCCTGCATCGCCAGCAGCAGCGCCTGCAGGCGGGCCGGCTCCGTGGCGTAGGGGCCGCGGATGCCAGGGCCGCCGTTGCCGATGAGGATGGTCGTGCGCTTGGACGCCCAGTCCTTGGCCAGGGCCTTGATGACCCGGGCCGGGACGCCGCATTTGGCGGAGGCCCAGTCTGGGGTCTTGGCCTCTCCGTCCTCCGCACCGAGGACGTAGTCCTGGAACCTATCGAACCCGAAGGTGTGGGAGGCGACATACTCCTTGTCGTAGAGCCCTTCGGTGATCCAGACATGAGCGATGCCCAGGTAGAGGGCTGCGTCGGTGTTGGGCCGGACGGGGATCCACTTGTCCGCGTGGATGGCGGCGCCGTAGTTGAGGTCCGGGCAGACGAACACGCACTCGATACCGATCTTGCGCCACCAATACACCAAGCGGCTGGCCATCTGGCCGTCGAAGGCCCACGGCGTCGTCTCGGGATCGCAGCCCCAGAAAAGGAGCAGTTCTGTGTTCTCCGCGATATCCGGCACCAGGTTGCACACCGGCTCCATCTGCCCGACCGGCTCCATCCCCCAGGCGTGCTTGGACCCCCAGTACGACCCCTCCCAGCTGTCGGAGTTGCGGATCTGCTGGGTGAAGCCGCCGAGGAGTTGCAGCAGTTTGTTCTGGCAGCCGTGGGTGCCGTGGACGATCTTGGTCTCGCCGTGGCCGTCGCCCTGGGAGAGGACCGCATATGGGCCGTAGTCGGCGTACATGCGCCTGAGTTCCGTCGTCAGGATGTCGAGGGCTTCATCCCAGGAGACACGCACGTACTTACTTGAGCCTCGGGTCTCGGCGTTGCGGCCGCCGGGGCCCGTGGAACCGGGGGCGCCGCTGGGGTCGAAGTCCACCCGCTTCATAGGGTAGAGGATGCGGTTGGGTGAATACACCCGCTCCTTGTAGGCCAGGGCGTACGGAGGCATGAGGGACTTGAACGCCGGCTCGAGCGTCTGGCCGTGGGCCTCCATCTTCCATGCGTTGAAGCTCGCGCGGTCGTACTTCCAGTCGAAGTGGAGCGGCCGGATGCGGACGATCTTGCCGTTCTTGACGTCGACCACCGACGTGTTAGCGTCGCCGCTCGAAGGCGAAGAGATGAAGCTCAGCCCTTTGAGGACGGACTTCTCGCCGGTGCCCGACGCGGTGCCGTCCATCGTCGCTGTGGGCGCCGCGGCGCCGTCTTTCTGCTCCATTATTCCCCTGGCTTTCTGTCGCTCGGGATCAAGACGGGGCCGGGCCCGGACCCGGCTCCCGCTATCACATAAGTTACTAACCAGTTTGTAAGTTGTCAACTAGCTTTCCGCCGAAGGTCTGCTATGGTTAGACCATGAGCCAGGTCACCGACACCGCGAGCCGACCGGAGCCGCGCCGCCGCCTCCCGAGCGAGGAGCGCCGTGCTCAGATCGTCGAGGCGGCGCTGCAGTTGGTGGCCAAGTACGGTGTCCAAGGCACCACGCTGCACCGGATCGCCGAGGAGCTGGGGATCACCCACCCCGCGCTCTACGCTCATTTCTCCAACCGCCGCGAGATCTTGCTGGCGGCCCTGGACGTGCTCTTCGCCAGGATCATGGAGGTGCACCGGGCGTCCTCGGACGAGAACGCGCTCGAACGGCTCCGCGCCATCAGCCTGCGGCACACCGCATTGGTGGCCTCGGCTCCGGCGGGGTTCGTCTTCCCCCTGTTCGAGTTCCTCGCGGCGTCGCCGGAGGAAGGTTTGCGCGAGGAGTTGGCGGTGCGGCAGCGGGCGCTGGCGAAAGACCTGGCCGAGATCGTGCAGGAGGGACAGGCGCAGAGGACCATCCGCCCGGACGTGGACGCCGAGCAGGTGGGCTGGCTCATCACCAGCCGCCACTGGACCGAGGACGTGGCGCTGCTCATGGGCGTCACCGAGGACTGGGACCGCGCCAGCTCGATGCGGCTGCTCGACCTGATCATCGGTTCGATCGAGATGCCGGGGGGCGGTGAGGGAGCCGGCGCGCAGCCCGGCGGCGCGCCTCCCCGGCCCAACGCGGCGTCTCCCGGCAACGGCGCGGCGGCGGCCGGCTAGGATCTGCCATGGCCCATCGGGACTACCGAGAGAACGCGGGGGTGGTGGCGGCCTGGACGATAGCGGCGGCGGCCTACTGCGTCGTGCTCTACGAGAAACGCTCCCTGACCGGCCATCCCCTCGTCGACGGCCTCATCGGCATGGTGCTCGGCCTGTACATCTGCTCCTACCCGGCCGGCAACATGATCGACATCATCTTCTACCGGCAGAATCTGGGCCGCGCCCGGACTTCGGGCTGGATCGGCGCAGGCTGGGTGCTGCTGAACGTTCTGTCCCTGGGCGCCGCCTGGGTGATGGTCACCTTCGGGGTCCTGCGCGCGGCCCTCAAGGGCGGCTGAGGACGCATGGCCTGGGGGGCTCCCGATCCGCTGTTCGAAGGCTGGGACCGGCTCGATTGGCAAGAGCGGCGGAGGCGCCGCTTCGCGCGGTGGCTTGCCGCGCCGGGCGTGGAGTTCGAGACCGATGCCGTTCGTGACGCGTACCAGGGGCGAGTCCAGCTACTCATCGACGCTCTCGACCTGAAGAAGCCGGCCCGCGTGCCGGTCTCCGCTGCAGTGGGTTTCTACGTGGGCAAGCACAGCGGACTCACCAAGAAAGAGTCCATGCATGACTACGAGAAGATGAGCGGCGCGCTCGTGAGATATCACGAGGACTTCCGCCCCGACTTCCAGGCCCGCCCGGTCGCTCCGGCAGGCGTTTTCGAGCGGTTGGGCCTCGAGTTCGTGGACTGGCCCGGGCACGGCCTCTCCGACGAGACTCCCTGGCAGTATCTCGAAGCCGAGTACATGAAAGCGGAGGAGTACGACGCCCTCATCGCCGACCCGGAGAACTACTTCCGCCGGGCCCTGCTGCCCCGCTTCGGCTCGGCGTTCGCCACGCTGGCGGCGCTTGGTCCGTTCTCCGACCTCATGGAAGCGGCCAGCATGCCCTTCAACATCCTCCCGTTCGCCGACCCGGCCCTGGTGGAAGGCATGCAGCGCCTGGCCGAGGCCGCGCGGGATTCGTTCGCCTGGCTCAAGGCCACCCACAAAGCAGACGCCCAGGCCGCAGGTCGGTTGGGGATCCCACCGGAACTTGGCGGCTCTGCCAAAGCTCCGTACGACATCCTCGCCGACACCTTGCGCGGCACGAAAGGCATCATGGTCGACCGCTTCAGGCGGCCGGCCAAGATCCTCGCTGCGACTGAGCGGTTCGTTCCCCTGATGATCGACTTGGCCGTCCGCCAAGCGGCGCGGGCCCACGCGCCGCTCATCTTCTTCTGGTTGCACAAGGGCGCCGACAGCTTCATGTCGCCGGACGACTTCCGTACCTTCTACTGGCCGACGCTCAAGGCCGTGATGATCGGACTCATCGAGCAGGGCATCGTCCCCGTGCTGTTCGCGCAGGGCGGCTACACGAGGCGCCTCGACATCCTTGCCGACGACGACCTACCGGCGGGCGGTCCGCTGTGGTGGTTCGACCAGACCGACATGGCCGCGGCCAACCGGGCGTTGGGCGGGCGGGCCTGCGTCGCGGGCAACGTGCCGTCGGCACTGCTGGCGCTAGCCTCCCCGCGCGAGGTTGAGGAATACGTCATCGGCCTTCTCGACACCTGCGCCGGGGATGGTGGCTTCTTCCTGCGGAACGGCGCCTCGCTGGACGACGCAAAGGCGGAGAACCTCAGGGCCATGATCGAGACCGGACGGAACTGGCGGGGCTGAGAAGGGCCGCCCCGGCTGCTGCCGCGGCCGGCTACCCGGCGGCGCGCTCCGTATCGTCGGACTCAACGGCTGGGACCGGCTCGCCGCCCACCGCCCGTCGCGCGGCTCCCCGTCGCTCCGTCACCAACTGCTGCGCCGCCAGCGCACACAGCCCCAGGATGATGAGGATGCTCCCGGCCGCCTCGTACCGGTCCGGCTGCTCGCTCAACTGGATCCACGACGCCACCACACCGATCACCGGGGCTATTAGCCGGCCCAACCCCGCGGTGCCGGCCGACAGGTTGCGCAGGGTGTAGAACCAGAGCAGGAGCGAGATTCCGCACACGAACACCACGTTGTAGGTGAGGCTGACGATGTACCAGGGCGACGTGGAGAACATCTTCGCCGGGCTGGAGGTAGCGAAGGCGATGGCCAGCAACGGGAGCGAGCCGAATAGCATCTGCCAGGCGTTGAGGGTGAGCAGGTCCACCTTCTGGTCCTTGCGGAAGAGCATCTTCGCTGCCACTGCACTGCAGGCGGAGCAGACCCCGGCCGCGACGCCCAGGAAGTTGCCGATCCCCGTCCCTTCCGGCCTCCACGGCGTGATCACGAGGACGATACCCACAAGGGCGATGGCCACCGAGATCCACTGGGCGCCGCGCACCCGCTCGCCCAGGATGATCCACGACATGAGCAGCAGCCATATCGGCATCGAATAGAAGAGGACAGAGGTCTTGCCCGCGCCCCCGGTGGCCAGCGCCCAGACGGTGATGCCGATCCCGCCGCTCATCCCGAAGAGCCCCACAACGATGGTGAGCAGCCAGTTCTTGGGAAGTAGCGGGCGGCGCAGCACGAGCACCAGCAAGAACAGGAACACGGCCCCGCCGAACACCCGGCTTGCGGCGAAGGTGGCCGAGCCCTCGTAACGCAGAGCGGATTTCATCACCACCCAGTTGTAGCCGTAGAGCACGCCGGAGCCCACCAGCGCAAGCCAGGCCAGGGACGAGGATCGAGGGGTCTGAGTCATGATGCGCGCCGCCTTCGGTGGCCGGGGGTCTGGTCGGGCCTGGGTGACGATCCTGTTTGTCGGGTGAAGTCTACCCGTATGTTAGGATGCAGGGCCGTATCAGTCGACCCTGGTTCAGCCATGATCAACTATTTCGATACCCGGTCGTACCTCTCGGAGCCGTTGCCCTTCCGCGACGTGGTCCTCCAGGGCTTGGCCCAGGGCGGTGGCCTGTTCGTGCCGGAACGGGTACCCGCTCTCTCGCCCGCCGACATCCAGGCGCTCACCGACTTGCCCTATTGGCGCCGCGCCGCCTTCATCTACGAGCGGTTCGAACTCGGCCTGCCGGCCGAGACGGTCCAGGATATCTGCCGCACCGCCTACGGCGCCAACTTCAACGACGAGGACGTGGCCGTGGTCCGCGAGGTGGACGGCGGCTCGGAAGCCGGCCCGTTCTTCTTCCTTGAGCTATGGCACGGGCCGACGCTCGCCTTCAAGGACATGGCCCTGCAGTGCATGCCCCTCTTCTTCTCGGAAGCACTGGAGAACGCGCACCGGCAGGGGCAGCAGGTGACCGACAAGCTCATCCTGGTGGCCACCTCCGGCGACACCGGAGTGGCGGCGCTGAACGGCTTCGCGGACCGGGCGCACGTGAAGATCATCGTCTGCTACCCGAGCGGTGGCGTTTCGTCCGTACAGGAGAAGCAGATGACCACCCAGGCGGGGGACAATCTCACGGTCCTCGCAGTGGACGGCGACTTCGACGCCTGCCAGCGCTCGGTGAAGGCCGTCTTCGCCGACCAAGCCTTCGCGCAGGAGCTTGCCGGCAGCTACGGCCTCAGCCTGTCGTCGGCCAACTCCATCAACTGGGGCCGCCTGCTCCCGCAGATCGTCTATTACTTCAGCGCCTATGCGGACCTGCTCCAGCGCGGCTCCCTGCAGATGGGCGACCCACTCGACATCTGCGTGCCCAGCGGCAATTTCGGCGATATCCTCGGCGCCTACTACGCCAAGAAGATGGGCCTACCGGCCGGCCGCTTGGTGTGCGCGTCGAACACCAACAACATCCTCGCCGACTTCTTCTCCACCGGCGTCTACGACATCTCGGCGCGGTGTTTGGTGAAGACCGCATCGCCGTCCATGGACATCCTCATCTCGTCCAACCTGGAGCGCCTCCTCTTCGAGACACACCGCGACGGTGCGCAGGTGCGCGCCTGGATGCAGGACCTGGCCGAGAAAGGCGTGTTCAGCGTGGACGCCGGGACGCTCGACCTTCTGCGCCGCGACTTCGCCGCCGGTTGGGCCGACACCGAGACCTGTCTCAAAGCCATCGGCGCCGTGTTCGAGGACGACGGCTACCTGATGGATCCCCATACCGCCGTCGGCTGGGAGATCGCCCGGCGCTTCAAGGGTGACGCCCCGATGCTCATCGTGTCCACGGCCCATTGGAGCAAGTTCCCCGCCGATGTGATGCGCGGTCTCCGCGGTCTGCCGCCCGAAGCTCCGCTGGCCGAGGACGAGTTCGAACTGGTGGCCGCCATCGACAGGCTGGACCCGGGGAGTGCCGGGGCAGAGGCGGTGCGGCGCGTCAACGAGAGGCCGGTGCGTTTCAGCAGCCGAGCGGAGGCGGGCGCGGAGCCGCTCGAGAGCGCCATCCGGGAGTGGCTCTCGGGGCGCTGAGCCTCTCGGTCACAGTCTTGATCGATCTGGCGGAGCTCCTCGCGGGGCTCAGCGAGGGGACGCACGGCAGCGTTCCTGTCGACTGGGACCGCATCTTCACGTGGCTGGCGGATGGCGCCGCGGCTGCTCTTTCTTTGCCCGTGCATGAGTTTCGCCGCTCCGGGACCCGCGTGTACGTCCCGACGGCCAATGAAGCCGCCTCCCCCGCGTTGGAAGCGCTGGCCGGGCTCACCGCGGCGCCGGGCACGACCGTCGTGCGCGTCAAAGGACGGCCGGGGTTGAGCGAGTGCCTTGCCTGCGATCTGGCCCGCACGCCTGGGTGCCACCACTGCAGGAACCTGACCGCCGCCACGGGGATGCTCCGCAGTCCCGTGAGCGACACCATGGCCGCCGACATGTTCCGGCTCGTCCGCGAGGACGCCCTGGACGTGGCGGCGCTCGTGTCGGGCGACCGGGCGCTGGTCCCCGTGATCAAGTTCCTGGAGGGGCGGGGGACGCGTGTAGCCGTCGGGGGCTTCTCGCCCGGCGTGCGCGAGCTGGCCGGGGCTGCTTCGGGGCTGGTGGATCTCGCGGCCCTGTGGTCCTAGAACCGGCGCGAAGCCTGCAAAGTAAGCGCTCACTCGCCTTCTCCCCAGCGCTTGGGTAGAATGCGCTATCCGAACGTCAGCCGCCAAGGGAGACAGCAGTGGAATTCGACGAACTCCTATCCCTCATGCAGACTCGCCGCACCATACGCGCCATCAAGACCGACCCCATCCCCGATGAGGATGTCCAGAAGATCCTGGAAGCGGCCCGCTGGGCGCCTACCGGTTTCAACATGCAGCCCAAC
>Ga0182021_10001283_pt1 | contig 28547 bp, 18 predicted proteins | sample 612E3MmetaG_FD_120493 | JGI IMG/M metagenome (GOLD analysis project Ga0182021, IMG submission 120493) | Permafrost microbial communities from Stordalen Mire, Sweden - 612E3M metaG (Illumina Assembly) | ecosystem: Environmental > Terrestrial > Soil > Wetlands > Permafrost | place: Sweden...
AACCGGAGGATGCCCCGCTCCAGATCGGCTGGCTCATAAAACACGAAGCAAAGGCGAAGATATTCCTGCATTCCAGCCTGGCTCGAAAATAAGTTCCCCGAGCGGAAGCCAACCTTTAATATCTTGGCTCTGGGCTGGATGTCCTTTGCCAGGATCCCTTCCGGGAGACGGGCCCAGATAAAATAGCCACCTGAAGGCAGTTGATAGTGCAAATCAGGGAGATCACGACGCAGAGCTCCATCCATTATAGCCAGCCGCTGGCGGTATATACTGATCAATTTGGTTATGTTCTGTTTCAGATCGCCATTCTCAATGAGAGTCCGCACGATGGCGGAAGTAAAAGGATTCAACCCACCGTTGCTATCCAGCAGACCGCTACTGATGAAACGCTGGATGATCCCTGCACTTGCCTGCATCCATCCCAGGCGTAGTCCGGGAGCCAGGATTTTGGAGAAAGAACCCAGCGAAATGACATTCCCGGTTGCAGCATAAACTGCAAAAGGTTTCGGGGGTGCTTCCCGGTAACTCAACAAGTGATAAACCTCGTCGGCTGCGATGATGAATCCATGCTTCTGGCTCAGGTTCAGTAATTGTTCGCGACGTTCCTGGGACAGGGTATGGCCTGTTGGGTTTTGGAAGGTGGGGATGATGTAAAGAAATTTCGGGTGGAGTTGGGCCAGGTTTTCTTCCAAAGACTCGATCACCAGCCCGTTTTCATCAGTTTGGATGGGGACCAGGCGCAATTCATGATCGGTGAAGATGCGAAGCGCATATAAATACGTGGGCTCTTCAACGAAAACCGTATCCCCCGGGTGGGTGAAGAAGGAACAGAGCAAGTGCAATCCCATCGACACACCTGAGACGATGAACAGGTTGTCGGGTTCCATCGAGGATCCGTATTCTCTACCCAAGAAAGTTGCCAATGACCGCCGGAAGAAACCATCCCCCTGATTGGCCCCATATTGAAGGAATTGGGAATCGTTTTGGGAGAGACGGGACTGGGCGGCCTGGCGGACCATTTCCAGGGGCAGGAGCGACAGCTGCGGGTCGCCGAGCCCCAGGTCGATAAAGTCGGGTGGGACTGTAACCTGGGTCACCTGAAAAGACGGTTGCAGATCAGCCTCCTCGGATGCGCTGGGCTTCCAGCACATTGGGTAGATTTTCTATGCGGGCCAGCATGCGGCTCAACTGGGCGATGTCGCGTACCTCGATCACGATTCGCAAGTCGGCCAGATTCTTATTCAGGCCCGACTGGACATCGATGATGTTGACATTTTCATCCGTGAGCAGTGCTGTAATGTCACCCATCAATCCCTGCCGGTCGTAGGCTCGGATGCGGATGGGGACCGGGTACGTACGCACATTCTCGCCCCATGAAACCTTGACCAGCCGTTCGCGGTCCTTTATGCGCAGAATGTTGGGACAATCCTGGCGGTGGATGGTCGCTCCATGCCCGCGTGTTATATACCCGATAATTTCGTCACCGGGAGTCGGGTTGCAGCACTTCGCCATGGCGGTCAGCAGGCCTTTCAGCCCGAGTACCGTGACAGCTTCACCGGGAACGGTATCACTTGAGGCAGGGACAGCCACAAGTATGTCATCACTCGCCTTTTCTTCGAGTAGCTGGTTCACCACCCTCCCGATAGTAAGATCACCACATCCGAGCGCATCGAAAAGTTCCTCCGGATTGCGACCGTACTTCTGCGACAGGGCTTTCAGGCCATCTTCGTCCAGCTCGGGCAGACCCAGACGCTGTATTTCATGCTCCAGAATTTCCCTGCCCTGAGTGACATTCTGCTGGCGGTCCTGTTTCTTGAACCAACCCTTGATTTTCGACCGTGCTCGCTGGGTATGTACCAGACCCAGGTTTGGATTAAGCCAGTCACGGCTTGGACCACCCTGTTTGGCTGTCAGGATCTCGACCTGCTCGCCGGTATTGAGGATGGTGTCAAGCGGGACGAGTTTGTTATTGACTTTGGCACCCCGGCAGCGGTCACCGACGGTGGTGTGGACATGATAGGCAAAGTCGATCGGGGTGGAACCAGCTGGTAAATCGATAATATCCCCATGCGGGGTGAAGACGTAGACACGGTCTTTGAACACGTCCGTCTTCATGCTGTCCACAAATTCCTGGGCGTCGTCCACATCCTGTTGCCATTCCATCACACGCCGTAGCCAGCTGATTCGCTCATCATAACGGTCACTTTTACCACCCTCTTTATACCGCCAGTGGGCAGCAATACCGAACTCAGCACTCTCGTCCATCTCATGCGTACGGATCTGGACTTCCACCGGCCTGCCATCGTCATAGATCACAGCTGTGTGGAGGGACTGGTATAAATTGTCTTTGGGAACAGCAATATAGTCATCGAACTCACCAGGGATGGGTTTCCAGTGAGTGTGGATCATACCCAGGGCTGCATAACAAAAGGAAACATCCGGGACGATGATCCTGACACCGCGTACGTCGCGCACCAGATCGAACGATTTCCCCTTTTCGAGCATTTTATGGTAAATGGAATAGATATGCTTGGGCCGTCCGGTCACCTCGGCCTTGATCCCTGCCCCGGACATCAGTTTTGAGATGGCTTCGGTTATGTGTTCGATTTCGGCTTCGCGCGATTCACGCCTCGCCGCCAGCTGTTCGGCTATCTCCTTGTATTTCTCCGGATTGGTATAGCGGAATCCAAGGTCTTCGAGCTCCCACTTGATCTGCCAGATCCCCAGACGATTGGCGAGCGGAGCGAAGATGTCAAGTGTTTCCTGGGCGATCCGTCGGCGTTTTGCCTCCGGGAAGGCGCCTAGTGTGCGCATGTTATGCAAACGGTCAGCCAATTTGATGAGCACAACGCGCACGTCGCTATCCATGGCCAGGAAGGTTTTCCGCAAGGTCTCGGTGGCCAGCTCTCGCTTTCGGTTACGTTTTGCAGCTTCATCTTCAGTCTGGGTAGTGTTTTGGTCCGTCTTGCGTAGGGCTTCCTCGCGATGTTCACCGCGCGAGACACGTGGTAATTGAGTCAGCTTGGTCACACCCTGGACAAGCTTGGCCACCCCCTCACCAAAATCCCGATTAAGTACATCGATCTTCACGGAAGTGTCTTCGACCGTGTCATGCAGCAGACCCGCGGCAACCACCTCGGCGGGCATGGAGAATTCGGCTAGGATGGCAGCGACAGCCAGGCAGTGATTGATATAGGGTTCGCCCGAAGCGCGTTTCTGCCCTGCGTGGGCTTTCTCTGCCAGATGGTAGGCACGCTGGATTAACTCACGGTCGGCAAGGATGTAATGGTCGGGGAGCAGGAGGAGTAGTTCATCAAGTGTGAGCGGAGAAGATGTCTTCATTGGGTTAATTCTAACCGCATTCCGCGGAGAACTGGCATCCGGGAATAGTTTTTGGATCATCATTATGGGAGCGAAGGTATTCCTGAACGGAGGCAGAAGCCATGTTATCGGGTAAAATTAAGTACAAATATAGTACTACAGGATGGCTGTTATGCCGGTGGTCAACAATGTAACCCGCTTGCTGAATTCTAGGAAGGTACCTTACAAACCCTTTGAACTGCCGGTTGAAAAACTTGGCGCTATTGAGACTGCCCGTTTACTCGGTGTGGATCCGGATCTGGTCTATAAGACTATTGTCGTTGCCCGCCCAAAGCCGGGGAAACCCATCCTGGCAGTCATACCCGGCCCTCACCATGTAGACCTCAAACTGATGGCAGCTAGTTTGGGAGAGAAGAAGGTCAGCCTGCCCACTGAGCGGGAAGCGGAAGAAATGACTGGCTTGCAGGCCGGCGGCATTTCCCCCCTGGCGCTGGTAAATAAAGGCTTCCAGGTGGTGATTGCCGCTGAGGCGCAAAAACAACCGGAAGTTCATGTCAGCGGCGGTCAGCGAGGACTGAATATCAGGCTACCGGTCAGGGCGCTGGCGGAGTTAACCCATGCTTCCTTTGCTGCAATCAGTGTCCCTGAAACCAATAACTCCTGACGATCGTCGAAAGCGATTTTCGATTTTTTCTCGATCAAGATGACCGGTCCCTGAGGAGTAAAGCCTGATAGAAATCAGCCTCACGCCGATCGTCATTGCTTGCGATGTTCAGAAATTGTATGGCCATTTTGAAACCCCGAAGGGTGTCAGTATGGAAGTTCGGAAACGATGAAGAGATCGTCAATTTTAGTCCATCGGGGTCAGGGAAGTCCACTTTCATCCCGTGGATCAACCATCTGGAAGTCCATCCCAGGTGTTTGCCGATCGGGTTTATTTCTTCGACCGGGGCCGAATCGGTGAGGCCGGAGCTCCGACGGAAATCCTCACCCATCCGAAGGAGGACCGAACAAAGCTGTTCCTGTCCAAGATCTTGTAAAAGTAGAGTAAAAAAATAAGATGAGTCAATGCCAAGGGATTTTCTTGCGGCACGGGTATATGTATTTCCGCCGGTAGTTTTTCTCAGGACACGCGCGGAGCCTTTTCGTTTTCAGGGCAGGAGTTTATCTTTATCCGCTGTTTTAAAGTATCTGCGGTAGGCGGCGGTCTCTGCAAGCATTGTCTGGACTTCCACCCGGAGACGCGCGGCTCCACCCAGGTCGTTAATGGTCACTCCCGGTGAAACCCATAGCAGGTCATTTTCCTGATGATTTAAGGTTATCTTCCCGCGGGAGACCAGCCAATTCAAACCCTGTTCGACAGTAGCCACTCGTTGTCCGGTCGCGGCAGCCAGTTCGGTATAAGTCGATTTCCCTTCCCGTTGGTTGATTGTGTATTTCAACAGACCAGTTAATCGGTTCAGGAAATCCTCGGTCACTTCTGTGACTGGATGTGCGCCGATCAGATACACCGTTTTTGGGTTGACGATTTCCATCGCACTGCGCAGTTCTTCTGGTGAAGGCGGGATGGACCAGATGATGAAGCTATCGGAAGGCACCAGTTCGTTCCGGTCTTTCCCGCCGACAGTGTTCTTTGCTTCCGCCTCCGCCCATATCAGCGTGAAAGGTTCTCTCCGCAGTTTCTTTACCAGTTCGAGGGCGTTTTCAGTATTGCGGTAGTCAATGACTCTCACCTTTTGTTTTTTAACCTCGACCGCGGCTGTCTCGACCACCCGGTAATCCACAAATTCCATCTGGACCTGCCGATTCCCCTGCCAGTCGGAGGCGTGCACGGTACATGCCAGGTCAAATTCTCCTTCAGGGAGGGTCTCTCCGGCACCATTCCACCAAAGTACGGTTTGTATATTCCCTTCTTCGTCGGAGACAGTCAGTTTTAAATGCTCCTTATTACGCCCTAGGGTCACAACCGATTTCAATCTCAGGCCGTTTACCACCAGGTTAAGTTTTTCGTTACCCGGCCCATAGGGAGCCAGCGTTTCAAGCGCTGAGGCAAGGTCTAGGGTAATATCAGCCAGTCGGATCCGGGAATCAATCTTGATTTCCGGTTCTACATGCCGGGATGGACCGAGCATTTTCTCCACGGTCTGGTATAACCTGCGGGTGAACTCGGGAAGATTTTCCTGGACCAGGCCAAGCCCGGCCGCCATGGGATGCCCCCCAAAATTGAGCAGTAATTCCTTTTGTGCGGCAATGGCTGCGGTGATGTTCAATCCTTTCACCGATCGGGCTGACCCGCGCGCCGGCTCGCCAGAGGGTGTGGAAAATAGCAAGGCTGGTTTACCATAACGCCCGACCAATCGGCTGGCAACAATGCCGACCACGCTGCCCGGCCAACTAGCATGGTGGAGAATGATGATGGGATTTTCCAGAAGACTAGGATCGCCGCGCAACTGAGCTTCGGCGGCCTGCGTCACCTGATTACAAAGCAGCTGCCGCTGGGCGTTGTAATTCTCCAGCTGGGTGGCTAACAGGCGGGCGCGGGCGGGGTCGGATGTGGTAAGAAGTTCTACAGCCGGGTTGGCATCCCCCAGACGGCCCAGGGCGTTGAGGCGTGGCCCCAGGACGAAACCAATGTGTTCCTCGGTCAGGTTTGCCGGATTAAGTTCAGCCAGTTCCATCATGACCTTCAGGCCGAGCCTCTGGGTGTTGCGCAGGGCTGCCAATCCTTTTTGGACCAGGTAACGGGTATCGCCGGTCAGTTGAGCCAGGTCAGCCACCAAACCAAGGGCCACCAGGTCCAGAAATTGGTCTGCGTTCTTCGAGCGACCCCAACGGGTGAACATCTCTTCTGCCAGTTTATAAGCCACACCGGCTCCGGAAAGGGTTGCCAGCGGGTGTTCGGGGGGTAACATTTTAGGATCGACCACCGCGATCGCCTGAGGGAGGATATCCGGCAGATCATGGTGGTCGGTGATGATAACATCTGTACCGTGGTTTTGGGCAAAGGCGACTGCATCCCGGGCGGAGATACCAGTATCGCAGGTTAGAATAAGTTTCCTTCCACTGGTGATAATCTCTTCAATATAGGAAATGTTGAGGCCATGACCTTCATGTACGCGTAGCGGGATGTGAAAGGTTACGTTCGCCCCCAGGGCTTCGAGTGCCTGAACCAGGATCGTCGTGGAGGTTTGTCCGTCCACGTCAAAATCACCCCATACGCAAATGGGCTCCTGTGCCCGGAGAGCGCGCTCGATCCGATAAAGCGCCCGGGAAAGTCCGGGCATATCCAGTGCAGGGGTGGGTGAGTAGGTTAGTGGATCCAAGAAAGCACGCGCAGGACCAGGCTGAGTAAGGCCGCGACGGATAAGCGCCTGTGCTACTAGCGGATGCAGGCCGGGCAGAGGGGCGGGAGAACTGGGGGAGGTCAGCTCGATCCAGCGCATGGGATCCTAATACTCAATTTCTGCGATTTGCTCGAAGTCGGAGTCGATCCCAGATAGGGAGGTTTCCTCCATCTCTTCGGTGCTCCCTGCTTCGATGCCGCGATTGCAGTAGGAACGATATGGACAGTAAGCACACCTCTTATCATCATCGGTCAGGGGGAAGTGCTGATGGTTGCTGATCTTTTGGACGAGCCCGGTCAGCGTCTCCCAATCACGGGTGTAATGGGTGGTATCGTATGGAAAGCGTGCCGGATCAGAAGGAGCGTTGGCATACCAATAGATCATCTCAATACCTTCCGGTTCAAAGGGTTTACCATCATTCAAGTATGTTCCAGCCAGGACGAGCATTGCCCGGTAGACGCGCGTCTGCAGGCGGACAGCCATCCATTCATCCCGCGGACGTTTTTGGTAGGTCTTCCAATCATAGATTAATGCCCTACCACCGGGTAGAATAGCGACCAGGTCATACTTAGCCAGCAGGCGGTTTTGGCCGATGGGTGCGGACAGAGTCAGTTCAGTGAATTTCTTAGCAATCCCCAAATTAAAATCGGTTTGAAGGTAATTGGTCCACCAGCGCGATAGATTTGCGGTGTTTGCCAGTTGAGTGAGCTTTTCGGCCGGAAGGCCGATCAAGTGCTGCTGGACCAGCCGATGAAACAACCGTCCTTCCTGCTGATGATGTTCATTTTCAAGAACGGGTTCTGTCTCCACAGCTGGCCAATGAAGTTGCTCTATGTAGCGCAGCTGGAAACGGCGCGCACAATCCGTGTAATCCTGAAGGGAGGATTGGCTAAAGTTGAAGGTCGGAGGAAGAGCTGTTTTCTGCGTGTGGTCTGCCATGGTTTATTGATTCAATCTATTTTACCGCTTGAGGGTCTATTAAGTTGTGAAATTAATGGGGTACCTTCTGACCAGGATCAATCGAGTATTCATGTGCCCGTATTTTATGGCCTGCAGGCTAGAGCCATCAGCAACCTGACTAGGTCAATCACAATTTGACCACATATAAGGTATTGATCGAGGTCAGATAATTAAAAATTGGTTTAATTAAAACCTGACAATCGTCACTTGGTTCGCACGGTCAGGATAGATATACTATACTGGTAAGACCACTTACCAGTTAGGAGAGATTCATGGACTGGCAACCGATCCACAAACCTGCCGAAATCGCCGAGAGCCGCCTGCTTGAAGCCATTCTTTCCGGTTCCTTTCCAATCAATGGCAATCTGCTCGGGGAACGTGAGCTTTCCAAGCAGCTGGGTGTCACCCGCCCGACACTTCGCGAAGCCCTGCAGCGTCTTGCCCGCGATGGCTGGTTGGAGATCCAGCAAGGCAAGCCAACACGTGTCCGGGACTACTGGAGGGAGGGCAGCATGGCTGTATTGTCAGCACTGGCACGTTCACCTTCCCACCATTCACACGATTTCGTGTCCCAGCTACTTGAGCTGCGCGTCCTGCTCGCCCCGGCATATACCCAGCAGGCACTCAGGGTGGCCTCCTCTGATATTGCGGACCTGCTTGAAGGTCATGCCAGTCTCGGAGACACCCCGTCCGCCTTCGCCCAGGCTGATTGGGATCTGCACCGTCTACTGACCCAGAGTGCTGATAATCCTGTTTTTCGTTTGCTTTTAAATAGCTTTAGGGAGCTCTACATCCTGATGGGGGAACAGTATTTTTCGTTTCCAGAATGCCGCGCCAGCTCGCGGGCTTTTTATGCCGAATTGCTCAATTGTGCCCGAAATGGAGCTTACACTGATGCAGAATCGCTGACCCGGTATGTGATGATCGAGAGCCTGACGCTCTGGCAGAAACTGCAGAAGGAGAACCCATGAAACGATGGAATGGATGGGGAAATGTTGACACGGACTACCCGGTACCTCCGTCTGCGGAGGCTTATCTGATTGATTTCCTGGGCCCCCTTGATCCACGACCAGATGCGACATTCGAGAGCGTGATTCAATCTGTTCCCAGCTCCCGCCTCCCGCCCCATCCGCTGGTAGATGTTTCAGCCGAAGCCCGTTTGACCCATGCCCGGGGGCAGAGCACACCGGATTGGGTGGCTCTGCGTTCGGGACGAATCCCGGTCTTCCCGGATGGGGTCACGTTTCCCGGGTCCGAGGAACAGGTCCGCGAACTGCTCGGGTTCGCCAAAAGGATCGGGGCAAAGGTCATTCCCTACGGTGGTGGTTCGAGCGTGGTCGGTCACATTAATCCGCTGGTTTCGGATGCACCGGTACTGACGCTTTCCTTGGAGAAAATGGCCCGTTTACTCGACCTGGATGAAATCGGCCTTACCGCTGTTTTCGAAGCCGGGGTCACCGGCCCCGAACTGGAACATAATCTGGCAAGTCATGGATACACTCTAGGTCACTTTCCCCAGTCGCATGAGTATTCCACCCTGGGGGGTTGGATCGCAACCCGTTCTTCGGGACAACAGTCCTACTATTACGGGCGCATAGAGCCGTTATTCGCGGGGGGCCACCTGGAAACACCGCGTGGCCCGATCGAGCTACCCCATTTCCCGGCATCGGCAGCCGGGCCGGACATAAAGGAAATGGTGCTCGGGTCGGAAGGACGCATGGGCGTTATCACCAGCGCTCGGGTGCGGATAAGTCGCACGCCAGACGAGCAGGATTTCTACGGGGTCTTCTTCCCTTCCTGGGAGCAGGGGATACAGGCAGTCCGCCAAATCGCCCAGGAGCGTGTTCCTGTCTCAATGCTGCGGCTGTCAAGTCCGCAGGAGACCGAGACCACATTGATCCTTTCGGGCAAGCCTTGGATCGGACTGGCAGATAGAGGCCTACGCATGATCGGATTTGGAAATACCCGCTGTCTTTTGGTCTTTGGCGCCACCGGGACCGCTGTACAGGTGCGGCGGACGCGCGCCCTGGCCGCATACATTTGCCGCAGACAATCTGGACTGTTTGTAGGGAAAGTGGTCGGTCACACTTGGGAGAAGAGCCGTTTCTACACTCCATACCTGCGCAACAATCTTTGGGTGCGCGGGGTGGTGGTAGATACGCTGGAGACAGCCCTGCCCTGGTCGCAAGTCCTGGAGGCATCCCGGGCGATCCCCGCTTCAATCGCGACTGCCATGGAGGGATTGGATGAGAAAGTTCTGGCCTTTGCCCACCTTTCGCATGTATACCGGGATGGGGCCAGCGTTTATACCACCTTCCTGTTCCGCCGACCGGTAGACCCGGATGAATTACTGGTTCGCTGGCAGGCGATGAAGCAGGCGGCCAGCCGGAAAATCCAGGATCTCGGTGGGACTATCACTCACCAACACGGCGTGGGTTTGGACCATGCCCCCTATCTACCAGCCGAAAAAGGTCCATTGGGAATGGACGCCATCCGTGTGGTCTGTAGCTCTTTCGACCCGGACGGGATGATGAATCCGGGAAAACTGTTCTAACCTGACCTGGCAATGACTGGAACCATGCCAGACTGGAGGTCTTATGGAATGGACGCGTGGTTGGCGAGAAACCGCTTGGACGGAACTTGATCAGGAATGGGATGTGATCATCATCGGTGGGGGAATCACCGGAGCGGGCATTCTCCGCCAGTGTGCCCATGCTGGTCTGAAGGCGGTGCTCTTTGAAGTGGATGATTTTGCATCCGGTACGTCGTCACGTTCATCGAAACTAGTCCATGGTGGGATGCGTTATTTGAAGAACGCCCAGGTACGCGTCACGCTTGAATCGGTCACCGAACGTGAATACCTGCTCAAACAAGGCCGCGGGCTGGTCAATCGGCTTGGTTTCCTTTACCCTTGCCTGAAAGGGGATACCATGCCCGGTTGGGTATTCGGGGCAGGGCTGACGATCTATGATCTGATGGCCCATCAGTGGAGCCACCGGTCCTACGATATTGAGGATATGCGCGAACTGTGTCCCCTGCTGACCACTCCCGCCCTTCAAAGAGGTTTCCGCTTTTTTGACGCCCAGACGGATGATGCCCGCCTCGTTCTGCGCTTGATCCGTGAATCGGTATCCGGGGGGGCCCTGGCGCTCAATTACGCCCGGGTGAAAAGCCTGCTCAAGACAAACATCGGGCAGGTCTGCGGTGTGGTGGTGTGCGATACCAGTGGTTTGCTGGAAAGGGAAAAGGAAGTGCACGCCCGGGTCGTCATCAACGCGACCGGTGCCTGGGCCGACCAGCTGCGGAGCCAGTTGGGTCGCCCCCCGCGCCTGCGCCCCCTGCGCGGCAGTCACCTCGTTTTTTCCTGTAATCGCCTGCCTTTGTCTCGCGCCGTAACATTCCTGCATCCGAAGGATGGGCGACCCGTTTTCGTTCTGCCTTGGGAAGGAGCGGTCATTTTTGGGACCACCGATGTGGACCAGGGCCAGGACCTGGTCACCGACCCATCCATCAGTGGGGTCGAAGCCGAATATCTACTGGACGGCCTCAAATTTGTCTTTCCGACCCTGGAATTAACCTTCACGGATGTGACCGCAACCTTCTCTGGCATTCGGCCGGTGGTTAATACTGGCAAATCCAATCCATCTGAAGAATCCCGCGAGCACGTCATCTGGGACGAGAACGGTCTCCTGACCGTCAGCGGGGGAAAGTTGACAACCTTCCGCATAATGGCGCGGGATGCGCTGAAAGCCGTTCGCAGACACCTCGGACATATCCCATTTGATCCCGACGTCCCTGTACTCGACACACTTCCGGTGGATGCAGAACAAATGCTAGCAGAGTCCCACCTTCCCCCCGCCCAATGTTTGCGATTACTGGGGCGTTACGGGATCAATTCCGCGCTGGCCCTCTGCCTGGAGAAGCTGGACATGGATATGATTTCCACCACCCCCTACCTCTGGGCGGAATTGCGCCAGGCGGCGCATGGCGAAGGTGTGGTTCACTTGGATGATCTTCTCCTGCGTCGGGTCAGGTTAGGAATACTGGTCCCCAATGGTGGTCAGGATCAAATGCCTCGCATCCGGAGCATAGTCCAGTCCGAACTTGGTTGGGATGATGAGCGCTGGCAGGTCGAGGAACGCTCCTACCGGGAGCTTTGGAATCGCGCCTATCGGCTATAATCCCTTCAGCTCAAATCTAATTTTTCAATTCCTGCTGTACCCTGGGTATCATCAATAGAGGAGCCATCGATGTCCGAAAACCTGCTTGCAATCGACAACGGTACTCAATCTGTGCGCGCATTGCTGTTTGATCCGCGGGGAAATCTGCTCAACAAGAGCCGGGTGCAGATCGAGCCGTACTATTCCACGGCTCCCGGACTAGCTGAGCAGGACCCGGAAGTCTTCTGGAAGGCCATCTGTGAAGCCTGCCAGGGATTGTGGTCACAGGGTGTGGACAAGTCCTCCATTGCCGCCGTTGCACTTACCACCCAGCGTAGTACGCTGATCAACCTAGATAAGAATGGCAACCCCCTGCGCCCGGCGATCCATTGGCTCGACCAGCGTCGGACTGAGGGGCAGAAACCGGTCGGGGGGTTGTGGGGGGTGGCTTTTTTACTGGCTGGCGCCTCCGAGACGGTGGCCTATCTTCAAGCCGAGGCTGAAGCAAACTGGATTCGCACAAATCAACCGGAGATCTGGGCGGCAACCTACAAATATATATATCTTTCGGGCTACCTGACTTTTCGCCTGGTGGGAAGATTGGTGGATTCAACCGCTTGCCAGGTCGGATACATGCCATTTGACTATAAAGCTCAGGACTGGGCGAAACCCAGTGATTGGAAATGGCAGGCAGTACCGATGGACCGATCGGTTCTCATCGATCTTGTCCCGCCCGCCTCAAGATTGGGTGAGATCACCCCCGAGGCCTCGACTGACACCGGGCTTCCGGTCGGGCTGCCGCTGGTTGCAGCCGCAGCCGACAAAGCTGCCGAAGTTCTTGGAGCGGGTTGCCTGGAACCTAACATCGGTTGCCTCAGCTATGGTACGACCGCAACCATCAATACCACCCATAAGAAGTATATCGAAGTAATCCCTCTCATCCCGCCGTATCCGTCCGCGGCGCCAGGGCAGTACAGCTTCGAGATCCAGATCTACCGCGGGTACTGGATGGTGACCTGGTTCAAACAGGAGTTTGGCTTGCGTGAGGAGAAATTAGCCGGAGAACGAGGCATCGAGCCTGAAGAACTTTTTGACGACCTGGTGCGTTCGGTTCCGGCTGGCTCAAATGGATTGGTCCTCCAACCTTACTGGTCTCCGGGGTTGCGTTTTCCAGGGCCGGAAGCACGCGGCGCCATCATCGGTTTCAGCGATGTGACCACACGAGCGCATATCTACCGTGCTATCTTGGAGGGGTTGGCTTACGCCCTGCGCGAAGGCGCCGAGCGCACCGCTAAACGATCGGGTGTGCCCATCACCATATTGCGTGTAGCCGGAGGGGGGAGCCAGTCTAATGCAGCCATGCAATTGACGGCCGATGTGTTTGGTTTGCCGGCTTCCCGTCCACATGTCTATGAAGCCTCAGGTCTGGGTGCGGCCATTGACGCCGCGGTGGGGATTGGCGTTCATCCCGATTTCCCGACTGCCATCCGTGAAATGACCCGGGTAGGCGACACGTTCGAGCCGGATATAAAGATGCATGAGCGCTACGATGAATTGTATTATGGGGTGTACAAACAAATGTATAAACGACTTCAGCCGTTATACCAGAAGATGCGGAAGAGATAAGCAGAAGGAGGGGAAAATCCCGGCCTCTGGCTTGGAGATTAATCCCCGTTTTCACTCTGCTCGGAGACTTCCCCCGATCGAGGTCGATATTTACCTCACGGGTTAAGAAAAGTCAAGCTTCAATCAAGGTTTGAAAAATCCCATCGGAAAAACTCAAAGCGGATGGCAGGGAGCACGAGGGATGGTGCTTGCTCTCTGTTCTATAATTGAGGGTCATTTCCGCTGGGCTTCCCACCAACCTTGCAAGGCAGCGAACGGCAAAGATTGGGTCTGGTCCCCTCGGCGCCCGGTATTCCAGGTAATTATCAGTTCCTTTTTCGCCCTGGTAATTCCGACGAACAAAAGCCGCAAGCGCTCTCGCACATAGTCCAGCTTGGCAGAGTAAGTGGCCGCGCCTTCGCGATAAAAATCGTATTCGCCGGTCGCTAGGCTGGCTTGCAATTGTGCCAGTGTCTCTGCCTCCAGGTTCAAGCCATCCCGGATGAACCACTTTTCTGCGATATAGCGGTCATTTGGTTGGTTGGAGGGGAAGTCGTAGTTATTCACTGACATCAGGTAAACCCGTTCCCATTCGAGGCCTTTAGCTTTGTGCATGGTGGTTACCACCACCTTACCGGCGTGATGGGACGGGTCGAAACCCGAGTCATCTTCGCTGAAACCTAGGAAGCGCCGCTCATTGCGGGCGATCAGGCCCAGCTCACCGTTCAGGTCCGGCAGTCGCCAACCAGCATGGTCATCGCTCGCCTGTCGTAGCACAAAGGCCAGTTTGTGCGCCAGTGCCAGGTCGCTAGGGGTGGTAAACAGGTCCTGCGATAGGGTAAGCAGAATCTGGTCGATCGGGAGGGCGGTCATTCCTTGCCAGCGGGTAAGGACGATGCGGTATTCTTCCAGCTCTGAAAGAATGGCAGCGGGAAACCCTTCGGACCTCAGGCCTGCCAGCCAGTCCCGTCCGGTGCGCGGGCTGACAAAGGTCTCAATCTCGCTGCATTTTTGTAACGCATCCGCCGTTTGGCTTTGGAGGTCGTCATTGTCTTCATTTTCTTCAGACTGCCTCCAGGCTAGATAAGCCTTTGCGAGGCGGTTTGCAGACTGGGGATCGGTCAGTGCGCTGACCACTTCGCCGATCCGTTTTGCCGCCTCTCGGGTGGAAGAAGTGCTCCCGAGTAATTCCACGCAGCTGATCTTGTGCGCCTTGAGCGCATTGATGACCTCCGCACCTCGCAGGTTGCGGGGAACCAGCACCGCAACCGTTGCATCGGGATGGTCCGGCAGCCATTTAGCAATAGACCTGACCACCGCTTCGACCTCCTCTTCAGGGGTGTATTTTTTGCCGATCAGCTTAATGCTATCCGGAGCATCTGCGGGATTGGGCTGAGGGTCATCCGATGCGGTGGGACGGATAAGGGGGACGGTAAGTGCGTCCCGGACCGCAGGTTCGGGATGTTCGTCATTGACCCATTGGATCAACCGATTTGCCAGACCAATTATGCGCGGCTGGCAACGGCCCGAGTCAGGGAGGGTTTTATAGATATCAGCTTCAGCATGGATGAATTCAAGCAAGTGCTCTGGCGAGGCGGTAGTGAAGGTCTCGAAAATAGCCTGGTTCGGGTCACCCACTCGCACCCAGTTGCCTTCAGGTCCCGACAGCAGCCGCAGGACCTGTTCCTGCAGCTTGCTGGAATCCTGGGCTTCGTCTTCAAGGATATACGGCCAGCGGTAGCGCAACCGCTCGAGGAATTCGGGTTCATTCTCAAGGAGATCGATAGCCAGGCGGATCAGGTCATCGAAATCCACCGCACCCCGGTAGAACAGACCTCGCTGGTAGTCGCTATAGATGGCCAGGCCCATCTCCGCCAAGGGAAGCGGAGCGGGTGCATTCTGAAGCAGGAGCTTCAGTTTCTCCGGGGTCAGTCGGTTGTCCTTGGCGGAACGGATGCATGCCAGAGCCATACCATTAACCAGCTCCGGGAGATACTGACGATGCACCCAGTCGCGTTTGCTATCCTCCATGTCCGCGATGAAAGAATCCAGTTCGGCGGGATGTGTCTGCAGCCAGGCATTGACAGCCTCCTTTCGGATGAGGTCAGTCTCGCGCTCGTCTAGTATGGAGAAACGCTCCTCTAGTCCCACAGCCGCAGGTTTCTCGCGCACAATGTCATTTGCCAGCCCGTGCAGGGTGCGAACCCGGTAGCCGAATGGCATAGGCAGGGCCAGAAAATCCTTGATGCGGGCCGAGAAGTTATCCACCGCGGAGTTGACCAGAGTGACGATGAGCACTTCCTGCTCATCGTCAATAGCTCCTGAGACGATTAACTTAGCAGCCAGAGCTGAAAGGGTATGTGTCTTGCCCGAGCCAGGCACGGCAGAAACGCCCATTTTACCGCGGGTATAGGCGAGGATCTGGTCCTGTGCTGGTCGAGGGGTGAACATCATCTGTATCCCTGATGGATCTCTTTTTCTAACCCATAGCTCGGAGCTGGTTATGAATTCTAGTCTTCCAGCTTGACCTTTTTTGGTTTTTCAAGATACAGCACCTGCACTCTTGTCCCGCCCCGGGTCTCGGTCTTGCTGACGGTGCAGATGAACGCCACTGATTCGTCCATGTCCACAATGGCGATCTTGTCCCCCTTGCGAAGAGTATCTTTCTTCATGTATATCGGGGTTGCCATGGCTACTTTTACCGGTATATTCCTGATGATCTCGACGTGACGTCCGGTGAGATGCGCGGCAACTGCGCCTTGAGCGGTTATTTGTTCAATAATGCTGCGTTTATTCATATGACTCTCCTTTTATCTTGCATACAATGAATGTCGAACTAGGGGTTTATCGGTGCAACCATCGTGCCGATTGCCAAGGTGTTGTCCAGATCCGTCAGTTTTGGCAAACCATTCTTGATTAAAACCGGGATCCATTCATAGCTCTGAAAGCCAGCAGGGGTCAACACCACGCGCAGGATGATGCTCGCGTTGGCTATTCCTTGGTAATCATCGAAAACAAAGTTACCCAGACTGTAGGCGATCAGCCCCCCATGATAACGCTCAATGGATTGCAGGAAATGGGGGTGGGACCCGATAACCAGGGCTGCACCGGCATCAATCGCAGCATGAGCGGCCAGACGTTGTTCCTCTGATATTCCGGGTATGATGGATGTGATCTCATAACCAGAGTGGAGCAGCACGATGATCACGTCAGCTTCTTTTTTGGCAGCGAACACATCCGCCTTGATCTGGTCCGGGTCCGCCCAGGCAATCCCGGGTTGGGTGTCGGTGGCTTTCCAGACGTGCGCATCGAAACCGCTGTTTTCTACCGGAACGTCGGCATAAGCCAGGAAAGCCAGGCGCAAGCCATTCCTTTCCAAGATGACAGGCCTGTGGGCTTCAACAGCGTTCATGCCGGCCCCCACACCTGCAATCCCGTTCTGGTCGAGGTTTTTTAAAGTATCCACCAGACCAGATGGACCATAGTCCATGGCGTGGTTGTTAGCCAGGCTGAGCACATCAAATCCGGCTAGAACCAGGGCATTGGCTGTTTCAGGTGGTGCGGCAAAGGTGTATGTCTTGGGCTGTGGATGGTCGCTGGAGGTCAAGGCGCATTCCAGGTTACCGACCAGCACGTCAGCGTTTGCCAGCACGGGCTGGACACCAGCAAAGACAACCTGGGGGCCCTGCGATAGGACCTGCTGCCCGATTGTTCGGGCCAACATAATGTCTCCCACCGCTTCAAGGTTGACGGTCAGGCTCGGCGTGGAAGTAGCAATCGGAGCCTGGGTCGCAAGCTCGGCGGGTGCGAAGAGGGTTACTCCTGACACAGGAACAGGCGTATCTGTTATGGTAACGGGTGTATCTGTTACTGGTTTGGTATCGGTACCTGCCGGGAGGAAGGGTGTGCGAGTCAAACTGGGCCCCGGTATTTGCAGGCTGCTGTTCCCCGTCCTTTGGAAGGATGAACAAGCCGATAAAACGATATACAATAAAGACAAACAAACCAGTAATAGCTTATTTCGCATAGGGTTCTTGGTTCTCCATTTGCATTTTCCAAATGGCCTTCAACAGTGGCCCGCGCTGCTCGAAGCCAGATTCACCCAGATCGCTCAAGCCGAGATAGACCCGCTTCCGGCAGCGGCGGAGAAGGCCGGTCACCAGCTGTCCCAGGGTCTGCTGGTTGGCAGCCAGGTCATCAGCATCGTTCCACTGCCGGTCATGCTCCCATGAGCGGCTCAGCACGTATGGTTGGGTCAGCGGCTGGAATAGGCGCTCCCACCAACCGCCCGAACCCACGTCGAGCCAAAATTGGATGGTCACCGGACGGTTCATCATCAGGAAGGTGTGTGCCGGAGCCAGAAGGACTGATCCATCCGGCTCGTCCGTCCAGGATTCCAGGTACTGTGCGGCGATGACGCCTTCCTGGAGCATTGCAAGATATTCCCGCCCTGTGTCCCTGGTCTCGTCTTCTGAGGCTTCCATGGCCTGGCGAAATTTCTGGACCGACTCAACCAGGCTGGCGGCAATCCGGGCTCCGTCATGGTTTCGGTGCATGGTGAATCCCTTTTGGGACAGTACTTCCCCGAAAAGGCGTCGCAGGAAATGATCGAGAGGGTCAGGCGCAGGCTGGCGATGGTAATCATCAATCCATGCTTTCAGCATTTCATACTGCTGGCCGAAAAGAAATGTGATGCGTTCCTGGACCTCAGGGCGGATACCGGCAAAGCTCGAAAGGGTGCAGTCCTTCACCCGGTAGACGATCTCGCTGAGCAGCTGCGCCCGAACCAGGTCCATACCATCCACAGCGTAGAAAAGCATGGTAGCCACGTCGAATTTCGTCGGTCGCACATCCCAGGTTGGATGGGCCAATTCAGCCACGGTTAAAAGACAATGACTGGCGGGTTCATCGCGCAGCGAACGGGATGGACGGTGGGAGTGCCAGGGGATACCCAGCTCTTCCAGACGGTTGCTTAGTGAAAATCTAAGAGAATCGGAAAAATAAGGCGCCAGGACAACGATCTCCGATGGGGACAAGCCTTCAGCCTGGATAAGCTGCTGGATCTCCGCGGCGACCCAATCCAGCATCTGGGGGAAGAAGCGGGAGGGTATATCGGGGGAAGCAAAACGAAGGGCGGAAAGGCTGAGCGGAGTTAAGGCGGCAGGCTCTTTGAATAAAAGTCTGGAAGAAAAGGCGGTTTCTAGCGCCCGGGTCTCCGGTGTGGTCACGAAGGAATCGACTAGTTCGACTTGTGTTTTACACAGGTCCGCCAGTCGCCAGGCGGTATCCGGGTCGGCACCCAGGAAACGCCGGTACCCTGCATCGCTGTCATAGATGACCAGCGCTGAGTCTAGCTTCGGCAGCCAATCGGCAAGCAGGTCATGGGCTATTGGAAAGTCCTCTTCAATGTTGTCGTAGATTAAATGTGTGTACTGGTTTGTTAGATAATGATGACACTCCGGGGTATGCCACAGGATGGAACGAAAGATATCCAGCTGGAGTGAGAAGTCCAGCAGGTTGTGCTCCAAGCAATACTGGCGGAATTGGATGGCACAATCCTGGGCGTCAGCGTAGATCCGCCGCTGGCCCGGATCCCCGTTCCAGGCACCGGACAGGCGTTCGCCAATCTCGCTGTAGGGGAAACCCACGCACGCGGCCTTGTTCAGGTTATCCAACACCTGGCTATATAGCCGGTTGCGATCGATGGTGACCGAGGCGAAGAACCCTGCCTCCACCAGCGGGCGGACAAGGCGAGCCATGTAATACTGAGCTGTTTCGAGGGTCAGGAAGACTGGCGGCTGGGCGGGGTGAGCAAACCCCGCGGCTTCCGCTGCCAGCGGCCAGAATAAATCCACCATTCGTCGGGCGAGACCTCCAATCGTGGCAAGTGTGACCCGTCCACCTGGAGCCGGCTGCCCGCCATCCAGGGCCAGCTCATAGGGCTTTTGCAGGGTGCGCTGGGGGGTGAGGATGAGCACGGAATCAGCTGGCTCGCCCGCGGCCAGCAGTCCCCGCAGGTGTTCCACGCCAACCGTAGTCTTGCCGCAACCAGCAGGCCCAAATAGAAAGAGCCTGTCCTCAGGTGAGGTGGATAGTATCCTGTTTTGAGCGGGGGTCAGTTCCACAATTCAAGAGTAGCGGAAAGCAGGGGATTTGTCAACCATCAAAGGATGTACGGATCCTAGATAGAAAGTGGGTATTTATGTTTACGGGCTTGTCACCAAGCATCCTGGTCGTCCTCAGGTCTTTCCATCATATAGAAGTTCATTGAACGGATTGGCCAGCGCAGGACGCTGACCAGATCGATACCATGTTGGCTTGGCTTATTGTTAGAACATTGCAGGATCCCATTTTTACATTAGGTTCTTTGCAAAGAATTTTGTAACCCTGGCCCAAGCATCCTTGGCAGCTTCCGGTTTGTACACGCTCGGGTCGCTATCGCGAAAAAAGGCATGCCCGGAGTCGGGATAGATTATCACTTCGTGATGCACCCCAATTTTTCCCAGCAACTGGTCGAACTGCTCCACCGTCCCGACCGGGATTGAGGCGTCCTTATCCCCGAACAGCCCGAGCACTGGACTCTTAAGGCTGCCAAGCTGGTCAAAAAGCTGCTGCATCCCACCGCCATAAAATGTACAGATCGCGTCAAGAGGACGGCTGATACCGAGTGCTAGTGACATGCGGCCACCGAAGCAGAAACCTACACTGCCGACCTTCCCGGTACAATCCGGATGCCCTTTGAGAGCTTTGAAGATTTTTTGAAGGTCCGCCGGGGCGGAAGGGGCATACTTCTGGACCAGCTCAGCAGCTTTTTTCCCATCCCCCAGCTTTGCCAGTTCACCATGATAAAGGTCTGGAGAGAAGGCAAGGTAACCAATGGCAGCAAATCGGTCAGCTATGGATTTAGTCTGCTGATCGAGTCCCCACCATTCCTGGATGACGATCAATGCGGGCCAGGGACCGCTGCCGGAAGGTTCTGCCAAATAACCGGGAATATTCCCAAGTTCAACAAGTGTGCCCATTCAGCCTCTCAGGATGTTTATGGATTTTTATGGTATTATTTAGACTAAATATACTCGGTAGACCTAGTTTGTCAAGACTGATCTTGCAACAGGAGGGACCCGTGTCCAATATAAATCAAGTGATCCATGACCTCCTTTATGTTCATCCCCCGCACACATTATTTGTCCATTTTCCAATCGCCCTGACCAGTGCCGCCTTGTTCTTCATCCTCCTGGCACTCTGGAAGAAAAGTGATATTCTTGAAACTGTCGCCTTTGCCAACCTCTCTTTAGCGGCAGTAAGTACCATTGTGGCAGCTATTTTTGGTATTCGTGATAATGCTGCTTTTTATCATGGTCTTGCGCCCAACCATGTTACCAAAATCATCCTGGCGAGCGTCTTATTCGTGGTGACCACTGCAACTGCCATTATCCGGTGGAAGAATCCTAAACTTTTTCATAGTCGCTCTAAAGGGCTTTATGTGGCAGCCTTTTTTGTCAGCTTCATATTGGTTGCTGTATTGGGATATCTGGGGGGCGTGATCGTGTATGGAGCTTGAAATGGGGTCAAGGCCCGGGGGACAGAGTGGCCAATGAGCCGCAGAGGCCGGGACTACCTACACCGTTCCTTATTCTCACCCCGACCGGGTTAGAACCAACACATGATTGGACCGTTGGACTCAACTCGAATGAAGGGCGTATCCTGCGCGGGTAAAAAAGAATACAGCCTTCGTGCCGGAACCAGGTCCGTGGACATAAATTGGTCCATCCCTGTGTCCCGGTACCGGCCATAGCGAGAGGATTGCTGAGCATTTATTCACATGATCCCTACCCTCGCGTCTCTATCAAGGTGAGGGCATGTTATTATCTAACCGAGGTAGATCATGAGTTTCTTACCTAGCGTCAAGCTCCCCATCCGGACATCTGGTACGGGTCGAAACAATACGGTCCATATTTCCCAGAAACTTGTGGAAAGTGCCCAGGTGGAGATCTCCACTGTTTTAAACAAGTTAAATACGAACCCCAATGGACTGACGCAAGCTGAAGTCGAAATGCGCCTAGGACAGTATGGACCGAACCAGGTCGCCAAAGAAAAGCGCCGCACGTGGCTCCTGCGCCTTTGGGATAACATCAAGAATCCGCTGGTCATCCTGCTGATCACATTGGGGATCATCTCCTATCTAACCGGTGATCTTCGCGGAACCATCGTGATCTTGTTGATGGTGATCCTCGGCATTGTACTCCGCTATGTTCAGGAATCCCGAGCCGACAATGCCGCGGAAAAACTCAAAGCCATGGTCAGCACCACTACAAGCGTGGTTCGGGATGGAAAACATCAGGAGATCCCCCTGGCGGAACTGGTACCTGGTGACATCGTCTCCTTCTCCGCAGGCGACATGATCCCGGCGGATGTGCGCGTGGTCACAGCCAAGGATCTGTTCATAAACCAGTCTGCACTGACAGGGGAATCCCTCCCGGTCGAAAAGACCCCCGCAGCAGTGCTGGATGCCACCCAGAACCCGCTCGACATGCCGGATATCTGCTTGCTCGGCTCCAACATCGAAAGCGGCACCGGCACTGCAGTCGTTGTCCAGACCGGAAGCGGGACGTATTTCGGATCGCTGGCGAACAGCATCGTTGGGCAGCGCGTACAGACCAGTTTCGACAAGGGTATCAATCAGTTCACCTGGTTGATGATCAGTTTTATGGCCTTCCTGGTGCCCCTGGTATTCCTTTTCAATGGTTTAAGCAAACACAATTGGTTGGAAGCCTTCCTGTTCGCCCTGGCGGTCGCTGTTGGTCTGACCCCCGAGATGATGCCGATGATCGTAACGGTCAACCTGTCCAAAGGCGCCATTTCGATGTCCAAAAAGAAGGTAATTGTCAAACGCCTGAATTCCATCCAGAATTTTGGCGCCATGGATGTGCTCTGCACCGATAAGACCGGAACCATTACCCAGGGTAAGATCATCCTGGAGAAGCACCTGGATGTCAGGGGGAATCCAAGCGAGCGTGTCCTGCATTACGGCTACATCAACAGCTACTACCAGACCGGTTTGAAAAATATGATGGATGAGGCGATCCTCGGCCATGGTGACCTGAATGACTCGCTCCAGGTGGATGAGGAGTTTCGAAAAATAGACGAACTGCCTTTCGACTTCCAACGGAAGCGTATGTCTGTCATCGTGGAGAATAACAAGGACCAGCATATCCTGATCTGCAAAGGGGCGGTTGAAGAGCTCATGGCTCTCTCCTCACATGTTGAGATTAATGATGAGATCCTGGACGTGACCGGGGAGCACGATGAACATCGTAAGAACCGCGTCAGGGAACTCAATTCCGACGGGTTCCGGGTCATCGCATTGGCGTACCGTGTATTTCCTGGGACTGACGACACTCCACACTATACCGTCAAGGACGAATCCGACCTGACCCTGCTGGGCTATCTGGCCTTTCTGGACCCACCCAAGGAAACCGCCAGTCAGGCGATTAGCGAACTCAATCAGGTCCACGTGTCTGTAAAGATTCTCACCGGGGATAACGACATTGTAACGACCTTTATATGCCGGCAGGTCGGCCTGTCTGTGGAGAAAATCCTGCTCGGACCGGATATCGAAACCATGGACGAGAAGCAGCTGGACGAGACTGTTGAGGCGACCACCGTCTTTGCCAAGCTGTCGCCCTCCCACAAGGAACGCATCATCCGGGCACTGCAAAGCAGAGGCCATGTGGTCGGCTTCATGGGAGATGGGATCAACGATGCGCCGGCGCTCAAGGCTGCAGACGTCGGTATTTCAGTAGACAGCGCGGTGGACATTGCCAAGGAATCCTCAGACATTATTCTATTGGAGAACAGCCTGCTGGTCCTGAAGGATGGTGTAATGGAGGGACGCCGGGTGTTTGGCAATATCGTCAAGTACATCAAGATGGCGGCCTCCTCAAACTTCGGGAATATGTTCAGCATGCTGGGCGCCAGTCTCTTTCTTCCCTTCCTGCCCATGCTGCCCATCCAGGTGCTGACCAACAACCTCCTGTATGATTTTTCCCAGACCACGATCCCGACTGATGAAGTGGATAAGGAATGGCTCACCCGTCCACGCAAGTGGGCCATCGGAGAACTGCGTCGTTTTATCATCTTCATCGGACCGATCAGTTCGATTTTCGATTACCTGACGTTCTTTATCATGATCTACATTTTCAAATGCTGGGCCAACCCAGCCCTGTTTCACACCGGCTGGTTCGTGGAATCGCTCTTCACGCAGACGCTTATCATCCATGTCATCCGCACCAATAAGATCCCCTTCCTGCAGAGTCGTGCCAGCAATGCGCTCATCTTTACATCGCTGGTCATCGTTGCGGTCGGGGCATACCTGCCCTACTCCCCCCTGGCTACCTGGTTGGGCTTTGTGCCGCTTCCTCCGCTCTACTGGGTGCTTTTGTTCGCTATGCTTGTGGCTTACGTCCTGCTGACCCAGGTGGTCAAGACCTGGTTCTACCGCAAGTATGGTGATTAGAACGCTCGATTTACTGAGCTTTCTGGATCTGGAATAACCAAGGTGCGAATATTTTAACGATGAACTACCACCACGTCACATTTCGCATCCACGCCATCCAACGCATGTTTGAGCGGCAGATCTCTGCTAGGGATGTTCTGCGTGTGCTGCAAACCGGCGAGACGATTGAGGAACATGCCGACGATATTCCCTATCCTAACCGGCTGATGCTGGGGTGGCGCGGCAATCGCCCCTTGCACGTCGTCGCCGTGGAAAATGCCAGTGACGACGAAACTATCCTGATTACGGTCTACCAGCCCGATCCTGGGCAATGGAAACCCGGTTTCAAGAGACGCAAGCCATGAGATGCATGATTTGTGATCGAGCTGATGTCGTCGCTGGAACCACGGAGGTCAATTTGGAACGGGGAGAATTACGTCTGTTGATAAAAAATGTCCCCGCCCGCATTTGCCCTGCGTGTGGCGAAGCATTTTCAGATAAAGACGTATCCATTCGCATACTTAAGGAAGCTGAGATGTTGGCAGTGGAGGGTTTGCGCATTGTTGAACGAGACTATGAATATCTGTAGCGAAAGGTGCATATCATGAAGAATGAAAATGGCAAGATGAAGATAAAGGTCAACACAGACGGATGTTACACCGTGACGGGCGGTATTCCCCTGGCTGACCAAATCATGGTCCCGGATTCGGATGGTTTATCCGTAAGCTGGAAAGATGGAAAACATCACCTGGTCAAGGAAGACTATGACCTGTGCCGATGCGGACACTCCAAGAATAAACCATTTTGCGATGGTACGCACGGGGAGATCTTTTTTGAAGGCACCGAAACCGCCAGCCGAAAGCCGTACATGGACCAGCTCGAACCAAAGACAAGCGGAGCGGTGATGGATCTATTGGATGTAGTTTCCCTGTGCGCCGATGCCCGATTCTGTGACCGAGCTGGTGGCGCCTGGGACAACACGCGTGATTCGGATAATCAGAAGTCCAAAATGATAGCCTTGCAAGAAGTATTTGACTGCCCGTCAGGTAGGCTGGTACTGAAGGATAAAGAGGGGAACGACCTTGAACCTGATTTCGAACCCTCCATCGGCTTGGTGATTGACCCAGTATTCAATGTAAAAGGGCCGATATGGGTGCGAGGGCGAATCCCGGTAGAGGCGGCAGATGGAACTCTGTACGAGTCCCGCAACCGGGTGACACTTTGCAGATGTGGTAGGTCTACTAACAAGCCATTTTGCGATGGCAAACATGAGGATGATCGATAGGTAAAACCAGATACCATAATAAAGACACCCGCCTCGTGCTGCAGATGTCTACTTGTGGACGGTTTCGTCTACGTGAGTTGAGTATGATTCCCCGCTTTGACTCTCCAGGACAAACTTGATTTCAAAAGGTGAAAGAATGATTTATCCATTGAACGCCTAATAATATCCCATTGATCCCATGGCTCGGACCAAATGATTTTCCCTCTGCCCATGCTGCACCAATACCAAGGAGGTAAACAAATATATATGTACGGTAGTTTTTTAAGATGAGTTTGATATAAGCCAACAGTAACATCAAATTGCGCAGATGCAATGGCACCATTGTCTGGATGGTCCAGCGGCTCGGATGGGTATTCCATGGGACCCAGGAGCCTTCAAATAATCAAGATAGAACGACCACGCTCCGGCGGATGACCCGGCGGTTATTTTACTCGGCTTTCCGAAAACCCAGCCTGCCAAAATTGATCAGGGCGATCACCAGTAATGCGACAATGTGCCAGGTCCGAACAATACCAGTGGTGCTCCATGATAGTCATAGGCAAAATAATGTGTCATTGGTTAATTTACTTTGTTTGGTTGGGAACTTAACCCCTAACAGTAAAAAATGGGTAACCAGTGATTGGTTAATTTGTTAGGGCAAAGGAAGAGCGGAGAGCGTATCCAGCAGGCGCCTCTGCCAGTCTGGTTCCTTCCCGAACATGCACCAGTAGGCATTCTTTCCCGCGCGCACGCCGGCACCCAGGTCCGGCAGTCGTTTAGCTTCCACTCCTTCCGGGGGAGATGGGTAGCGCAGGATGATCTGCCCACTTTCAACGCCGACAGAGACGAGGCCAGCTTTTTCAGCACGCATCTTGACCTGCATCTGGTAGGTAAGGTTTTTCACCATTTCCGGTATGGGGCCGAAGCGGTCGTTGAATTCTTCCGAAAGTGCATCCAATGCCGATTCGTCAGTCAGGTCAGCCAGACGACGGTAGAGGCGGAGCCTGAGGTTGGTATCGGGGATGTAATCGGCCGGGATGCCGATCGCCAATGGCAGATCCACATTGACCGGCGAACTCATCGATTGGATCGTTCCAAGGTTAGATGGCTGCAAATTTAATTTACCACCTTCCACCCCAGAAGTCGAGCGGATTTGTTTCACCGCCGCTGCCAGCAGACGGGTATACAGGTGAAAACCAACCGAGGCAATTAACCCGGACTGCCGCGTACCCAGCAGCTCTCCCGCGCCACGCATTTCCAGGTCACGCATGGCAATCGAATATCCCGCACCCAATTGCGAATTCTCAGCAATGATTTCGAGTCGCTCCTGACCTTCGGGGGTCGGGGTAAATTTACGGTGGCGGAAGAAGTAAGCGTAAGCGCGCGCAGCACCGCGCCCGACCCTCCCGCGTAATTGGTAGAGCTGGGCCAGGCCGAATGCATCTGCCCGGTCCACTATCAGGGTATTGGCATTGGGGATATCGAGACCTGATTCGATGATGGTCGTGCAGAGAAGGATATCCACTTGGCCTGCATTGAAACTGTGCATGACATCTGCAAGTTCAATCTCCGGCATCTGACCATGAGCGATGGCGATGCGAGCCTCCGGGACCAGCTTTTCAAGGTGCATGCGCATGGCTTTGATAGTCTGAACACGGTTGTGGACGAAGAATACCTGCCCACCTCGTTCCAGTTCTCGTAAGATGGATTGTCGGACCAGTTTAGGTGAGTAAGGACCAACGTGGGTGATGATGGGCAAGCGCTCTTCGGGAGGGGTGTTCAGGTTGGAAATATCGCGTACTCCGGTAAGGGCCATGTAGAGTGTGCGCGGGATGGGTGTGGCAGTCAGGGTAAGAACGTCGACTTCGGTACGGAGTTTTTTTAGATGCTCCTTGTGAGTCACACCGAAACGTTGCTCCTCATCGATGACGACCAAGCCGAGATCCTTGAACTGGACATCCGCGGAGATTAGGCGGTGCGTGCCAATCACAATGTCCACAGCACCCTGTGATAGTGCGTATAAGATTTGACTTTGCTCACGCGGTGTTCGGAAGCGGGAAAGCATTTCAACTACCACCGGGAATGCCGACAACCGTTGCTTGAATGTATCGTAATGCTGCTGAGCCAGAACCGTGGTAGGTACGAGTACTGCTACCTGTCGTCCATCCATCACAGCCTTAAATGAAGCCCGTAGAGCGACCTCAGTTTTACCATAACCAACATCGCCACACAACAGGCGATCCATTGGTCGGTTAGTTTCCATGTCATGTTTGATAGCTGCCAGTGCCTTCACCTGATCCTCGGTTTCCACATAAGGGAAACTGGATTCGAGTTCAGCCTGCCAGGCATTGTCAGGGCTGAATGCAAATCCCTGGGCAACCTGCCGTCGGGCATACAGATCCAGCAACTCCTGGGCTACTTCCTGGACGGCTTCCCTGACTTTGCGTTTTGCCTCTGGCCATTCCTGGGTACCCAGGCTACCAGGGGTTGGGGTCGTGCCGTCGGTGCCGATATAGCGCGTCAACCGGTCGGCCTGGTAGATGGGGACAAAGACCTGATCACCATTCTTGTATTCAACGCACAGGAATTCGCGTGTCAATTGGTCAAGAGAACGCTGGACAAGACCAATATAGCGTCCGACACCATAATCGATATGGACAACCCAGTCACCCGGATGAAGGTCCGCATAGGCAGCTTCCGGTGTCTCGGCCCCGGGGCGTGGCCGCTGCCGGGGTTGGGGACGTTCCCACCCGAATATTTCGGAATCAGTTATCAGGAATGATCCATCGAGTTCCCAGCCCTCTGAAAGACTCCCCTCGATGAAGTGAAGATTATCTACCGGAGCCGGGTTTTGTTCCGCCCATAGCTCTTCCAAACGTCCGGACTGGCGCGAGACGATGGTGACAGATTTACCAGTTGAAACAACCTGGTCGAGGAATTCAATGAACGGTTTTAACCTTCCTCCGAAGCGCTGGATCGGGTGGAACGGTTCAGCGAGTATTCGAGCATCGAATCCGGTGCCTGAAGATGATGAAGAAAGTGGTTCTGCAGTTGACCGGCCCAATTCCAGGCACAGATGGTTCTGAAGCTCGTCCGCCAGCTCGGACCAGGGGATATAGGGAATGGGATATTCCCCATCCAATGTACCTTCCGAGACCGATTCTGCCCTCAGTTTAACAGCCTGTTCCTCAATTTCAGAGGTACTGCTTTCGAGAAGACCCACATCATCCACAAGGACCAGCGATTTCTGCGGTAGGTAATCCAGCAGGCTGGCAGGCATGGGATGTAGGAGCGGAATGTGGAATTCAGAAATGGATGAATTGGCAGTGTCGGATTCAGTTGCCGGGAGAAGAAATTCCCGGGCGGGCGCAATGAGGATACTTCCCAGTTGTTCAATG
>Ga0182021_10001284_pt1 | contig 28533 bp, 30 predicted proteins | sample 612E3MmetaG_FD_120493 | JGI IMG/M metagenome (GOLD analysis project Ga0182021, IMG submission 120493) | Permafrost microbial communities from Stordalen Mire, Sweden - 612E3M metaG (Illumina Assembly) | ecosystem: Environmental > Terrestrial > Soil > Wetlands > Permafrost | place: Sweden...
TTCGGGGTGAGGCCTGCATCAAGCAAAATGGTGCCGGTGGGGAGGGTCGAACTCCCACGTCCTTGCGGACACCGGATTTTGAGTCCGGCGCGTCTGCCAGTTCCACCACACCGGCTACTCTAGGTTTCCTTGCTTATCAATGGCTTTGGAACGTCCCTATAGTATCATAAAGTATCACTAAGTGTCAAAAATGGGTGCAAAATGCACCCAGCTGCACCCAGTTTGCACCCACAATGCACCCAGTGGTTAAGTGAAACGGACGATTAATAAGGGAGTTTTTTAATGGACTCTTTGACGTGTCTTTTGAGAACTTTAGTGTAAATATTGGATGTTGTGACCGGCGAACTATGGCCGAGCATTTTTGCTACTGTACCAACATCAACACCTTCCATTAACAGATGGGAAGCGAACGAATGCCTTAGATCGTGGGGCCTCATTTTCTCAAGGCCAGCTTGCTTCAGGTAATGTTTAATCCCTTTGCTCAACTGGTCTATTCCAACATCGACGACACGGCCTATGCGGTTCTTGAAATCGTATTCGGCAAAAATTGCTTTGAGAGGGCCAGCGATCGGCACCTCTCGGTCCTCGCCGTCTTTTGCATCTCTGTAAATAACCACATCATCTCTAACATCAGCCCAAAGCAGCCTGTGAATATCTTTTCTGCGACCGCCGGTGTAGACATACAATGCCATAATTATACGCCAGCGCCGGTTATCACCTACAATCTCAAAAAGCTTTTTGACCTGATCGGGCCCGTCAACGATATCATAAACTCGTTTAACCACTTTTAGTTGCTTGCAACCCTTGAATGGGTCTTCTTTGAGATATTTGCGTTCCTTATCCGTGGCCCAGGAAAAAATGGCTTTCATTGTGCGAATACCTATGTTGATTGTCGTATTTTGGTTTTTTCGTGTCTTAAGGTAGGTTATGAATGTGCCCATGTCCCTTGCAGTAATACTAGATATGTATTTGTCTCCGACAGCAGTCATAAAATGATGAGAGCGCAAATCAACGATCTCGATAGATTCTTCTGCTAGGTAATCCACCCCCCATTTACGGTATTCCGTCAACAACTCCGACAACATCATTGTGCTGTCTTGGCCCCCGCCAAAAATAATTAGCTTCCCCTTAAGAAGCTCCTGTTCCATGCCCTTGAAACGGCGCTTTGCCACCGCCTCTTCCTTGGTCTTGAGCGAGCGCTTTTTCGCCCGCCCGAAGTAGACATACCAGATACCGTTTTCACGAGGCGCGATATACATGTTCGAATTATATGCCTCTGGACTAATCAATTCAACCCCCTCCCCCTTAGTAGTGATTGCACGAAAGCCTTATCCTCTTGACGATCTTTATTGAGCCATTCGTCGAGAGCTGATTTCGGTATCAAGTACCTCCGCCCGATACGCTTAGCGTAGATCTCTCCGTTCCTGACCAAGCTCTTCAGGGTATTCCAAGACAAGCCCACGTAACCGCATGCCTCTCCTGGAGAGAAAATCCTCTTGTCGACGCTAGGCGTTTTGGGGATAACGCTCATACAAGGATATTACCTCGAGAACCCGATAGCTCGAATTTAATATCCAATCAGTTAATGCGGAAAAGGCGTGGACTGCCGAGGGATGCTAGGGTTATATAAGCCCAAGAGATCGTCCATAGAGGCACAAAATATTGTATATTAATAGGACGTTCGTCTAAGCTTTTAGTAAAAAGATTTAAAGGATCTTTGAAAAGCCCCTTGAAATTGTATTATTGATGATGAACTGATATAAATATGGGAATTTTGATATAAACCAAGTCAAGATGACATATAGCAACTCACTGAAAGTAAGCTCGGTCGGCACGTCGCTACGCTCTGTGCCTTCCTCGGCTTCGCGCACGGGGCATTAAACCCCGTGCTTGACCAAGGGTCTCCGCTCTTCGTGCTCCGACGCCCTGGACCCCGACGACGCAAGGTTCCCATTCGCCAAGGCGCGGGGCATACAAACGGCTTCGGTCATGGACATTGTGATTTTATACAAGGTAGCATAGTATAAAAACATATGGACGTGGGCGGGTGTTGCAATTCCGAGATGCTAATTGCAACACCATCTTCAGCAGGTAACCGGTACGCAAATGCACCTGTAGGGGATTTGCACATATACCATGTGTCTGTCACCTTTTTGGCATACAATAACATTCATTTCAAGTAGTTGACTTAAAGGCAACAACTTATCGAATCCAAGCTTATTGTTCGTTGTTGTGCATTTCAAGGGTATCGGTCTCGAAGTGGATGCCCTAGCTGACTCGCCTAATTGGTTGTGTACTGAATCTGGGGAAGATCACACCACCAGCTTTTTGATAGAGATGCCAAGACTTTTTCTTCTTTTATGGCTTGTCGGCGTTTCTCTCGCTCCATTGCCCTCTGTTTCCGTCTCAGTTCCATGATGCTCTCTGTGTATTCTGCATTAAAGTACTCAAATCCGAGAATAAAATGCGTATGTATATCACAGCTGCAAGAACCATCATCTATAGAAGCTTCAATATCGGACGTGGTATCATTAGAGATGAACCTAAATCCTGCGATTACTTCCCGATAGTAATAAACCAAAGCAATTTCACCGAAATCATCCGTAACAAGCTGAAACGCTTCATCTTCAATAGTAGTTGACCGAATTATAACCTTCGGCGTTCCGGAGTTATACCACTTTAGAGCACTTTTGTATCCTCTTCCTCCTCTCTTAATCAATTTCCCGTAGTATGTTTTGATTCTCAGTTTCATCCTATTCTCCATTGTTCCGATTATTTAGTGAAGCAGTTCTAGCTTTTACATCAATGCATGATAGGTTGCTTATGCGTCATTGCTTTCTATTTATTTAACAAGTAGCTGTTTCCTGATGAAGCTGTAGAACTCTACTGGCGTTATATGAGCCCAAGAGATCGTCTATGGTGACATTGCAAGATTCTATCCTATGGACCCCGAGTATCGATAGCTTTTGTGTTTAATACCATTTTTGTTTCCAATTGTTTATTTCCCATGGCCGCAATGTGCTCAAAATGATAATACCAGTGACCTTCATAATCGAAAGATTTAGGCCTTATATTCGATGAAATGAGATGGGGAATTGATGTATTGATCAATGATTGGAAATGTTCCTTAAAAACCAGCTGTGAACCAGTAAAAGATTCTCAGATATGAAAACACCATGTAGATGTAGCTGCTTGAGATTTTATAATTACAGAAAAAATATATATGGAGCAAACTGTGAACCTATTGAACCACAGATAGGCAAGCATTGTTTCCAGTTCTATCTTGTTTTCTTGAGGACAGCCCTTAGCATGGTGTATAGAATACAGTGGCGCAAATATCAAAAAAGAGGATTGATCGTAGCTCCTTGAAATAGGAGCGTTTGATGCTGACATTGATGATCTTACATTTGATTGCGCGCGGAAAGAAGGCTACTGATTTCTTATTGTGTAATCAGAAGGGGCAGGGTGTGAAGACCCTGCCCCACTAAAGATATCTTAATATATCTTAATCATCCGGGCAAATGAGTTCCGGTGCCGGGCAAATGAGTTCCGGTGCCGGGCAAATGAGTTCTGGTGCCGGGCAAATGAGTTCTGGTGCCGGGCAAATAGGTTCCGCTTCAGCCTTACTAGTAAATCCATGAAATCTCACTTGGGAATGCTGTTTATACAAGACAAAACCGTCTGTTAGTGTTATGCCAATTTCAGCAAGCACCTTCTTTTCAGCCTCGACTGCCGCACGAGCTTTGCGCTTACTACGGTCGTTCATGTCTGGCCTAATTGCCCTCACAATCTCCAGAAGTTTTACTATAGATTGCCCATATGAGGTTCGGTGAGTAATGCAGAACAGCGCAATCGCATAAGCAGGTCCCGATTTTATGGCGTGAAGTTTTGGAAGAAGATTGCGATAGCTGACTACAAGCGTGATATCGTACATCCGCATCCATGCAGCACTGAAGATCACAGCCAGCAATGGGCGGTCTGTGCAAGTCCTTGGATTTGACCACTGCAGTTCCCCTCCCGGCATTTTTGCCCTGCGCTTGGCCTCCTTGTACTCAGATATAATGCCTCCCACGTGTATTAATCCGCCTGCTGTAATTACTATTTTTGCGGTGCGCATCTCCTCCATCCTTTGTAATAGCCACTTATGGTCGTTGCTAGTCGTGCCTATACCACGCATAATAAGATATGGGTCAGTAAGCAATGCCATTGCTCCCCCATGTAACACCTCATTATCCAGCGCATAGGCAAACATAGCATCCGATATGCGCCTGTGTATACTCCCCAAACGGCCTTCTACCTCGACTCTCCCCCATGATGTTTCAGCGGCCCATTTTGTTTCCTTCACGACCCTCAGCGAAGGGGCAAATACAGGTACTCGTGATATGATCGCCGGGGCAATAGCCGGTCCGAAGCCTGATTTATAGCCAGTCAGCATTTCGCCTCTCCTGCTTTACCTGTTTGTTCCCTTTTTGTGTCGTTACGAGTCTAGCTGACCAGAATCGGCCGTCGCGGTATAGCGGTATCCGGCGCTTTTCGATGCCGTTTGCCTTTGCTATGATCAAATGGTCGTCGTAGAGGCACAACACAAGGCGGCAGTTGTTGGCGAGAGCGGTACTTCCTCGCAATGAATTCAGGAATTCAGCGTCTCCTATATCTGCAATGTCACGCTCTCTTTTATTTCCATTTTTGTCCTTGCCGCCGTCGCCTAACTTGAAGAGAGCCTTGTTGGTGTGGTGTACCATTAGCACTGTCGCGTTTGCCGCCTGAGCTATTTTTTTTATGCAGATGATCGCAAGGGCTGTATCGGACTGATCGTTTTCATTCAGCCCGACAAAAAACGTTGAAAAGGTATCCAGGATAATAAGGCGTGGTTTTATATGTGTTGCCGCTTCGATTAGATCCCGGTAAAAATCCGTCGTGATAATATCCCCACGTTTTTTTAGGAGCAAGGGGCTGCAAAAATCGTCGCCTGCAATGATAAGGTCATTTGCATGATCCGATATCATATCTTCAGCGTTTGTGTCATGCCGGGCCAAGGATTGTGCGATATCTTCATATCGTCTGTGCAGTTCTTCGTCACTGTCTTCCGAGCTCAGAAACATAACTCTTTGCGGGTTGGCTTTGGTCTCCGGCAGACCGAGAAAGGGCAATCCAGAGCTAATGGAAATACTTGCCTGGGTGAGGAGCACCCCTTTGCCGCCACCTCCAGGTGCTATAAGTATAGAGGGTACTTTGTGTGGCAATAGACCAGGAATGACAAAATCGACTGGCTTCGGCGCTGAATTGCGAAATCTCGCCGAAGTGAGCTCCAGAAGTTTTAGTGCTCCGGGCCGCATCTTTTTAGCTGATGGCAGTTTACTTTCCAAGTTATCCTGTTTGTTCATATCGTCTCCTAGTCCGGAACAGCGCCAGTAATTCAGCTGGGATCGTGGGCTTAAGCAAGCTCACCTGCCTGTGCCTGCCTTCATCGTTCCAGATTTTATCCCGGGATTCTTAATGCGGTTCCCACGTTGTAATATTACTGTTGCATCCTAAATAGACGTTGTTTTTTAATGAAGAGTGGAAGAACAAGTTTGCGAATTGTTACAATCAGTAACAAGGAAATAAAAATGAGTTTCCTCTTAGTGGTCAAGCAATTAGTTGTGATTGTTTTTGCGAAGGCGATGACAAGAGTAAAGGTATAACAAATCATTCCAGCGGATTGCCCACGACGTCCGCTGAATTCAACTTTTGGGGTCACCAAGCCAATGTCGAGCCAGAAGTTTAGCGCAGCCCAACGAGAGGCTATATGGCTAGCACATGAGCGCAAGTGCGCATACACGCGCCAGCCCTTGGATGTGAGCAGTTTCCACATTGATCACATCATACCCGAAAGCCTCGCAGCAAACCCTACCGAACTCTCGTTGACGAAAACTCGGCTTGGGTTGCACAGTGACTTCGACTTGTTCGACTACGGCAACCTCCTGCCCTGCCGTCCAGGGGCTAACCTCCAAAAAGGTTCCCTGCTGCTCGACCCAGCACCTACACTCTACTTCTTGGGCATCGCATCAGCGAAGGAGTCACTGGTCGAGTCAAACCTGTTGCGAATCGAGAAGCGAAACATCAGAGGGAAGGCGCTGATTCTTCTCCAACAGTGTCTGGAGAATGGCGATCTGACAGCGCCAGAAGTGGCAAAGATATTAGAAGATCACGTCGAACGCCCTGAGGAAATCTTCTCGCTACTTCAAGGGATGAAGTTCGCAGACGCAACTGAAGTCAGTACCATCGCTAAAGCTGACATAGAGTCTCTGCGCGACCGACCCATTCGCATGGGAGAGAATAAGCACATCGACGACCTTGAACTGAGGAATGACGCCGACGACAGAGTGCATGTGCGCACGTGCCGTGAGTACGACGCGGCGATCAAAACTGGCTTCTATGCATATACGACATTCGAGATGAAAATGTCGACCTTCTTCAGGCATCAGTGTGGTCTACTCAAGGCACTGGAAACGGCGAGTCCGCCCCAGGTTAGCTTTATTTCAGATCCTCGTGTCGGAATCTTGGATCTCGAACTTCTACCGTTCTCCCTATTCCCATATATTGGCGAAGTACAGCATGCGGTCGACCCCAAGGCTACGTATCAGTCGAAGGTGTCGGATGGAACGCTTGTTATAAGGAGGCTTCGTCAGAACTTATTGCAGGTGGAAGAACTCGAAGGCATGGGTCACCAATTGCTGGAGGTTGCACGGGCGGACTTTGATGGAGACGGCATCGAAGACATTCTATTGTTTGAGTATTGCTGGGCGACACACGGGACGCTTGGTTACGGTCACGTCCTCATCCTTACTCGTAGATCCGCTGATGGACTCTTCGAGCCAGTGAACAACATTGCCCCCAACCTTTAAGTAGTAATAAATCGGCTCTATAGTTTCAGATAGATCGACTTGATTTTTATGTCCTTAAAACATAAAAGAGAAAATGATCGTTAATCTTATATTATCTTGGCTAATTTGGGTCATGATATATATTGCCCAACGGACATATCCAATCATACCTTGGGTCGAAGAACAATACGTAGCAGAACTGCAAGACCGTGTGGCTTGCAGTTTAATAATCTCCATGGATGATATTCTCGTCCCCGAGGATTTGCCGATATTTATGCTTGTTCTTAGATGTATCGATTTCCTGTTTTACACGGTAGTTCCAGCTCTGGCGACCTGCATTGGATTTTACATGCTTAAGAATCTGTCGTAATGAGACTGATAGATTTATGCGCCGCCGGATAGTGCCATCGGAGGTGTTAGCAGTGTATTGACGACTTCATCAGCTTATTAATCCTCTTCCGCAAGGCTTTCTGAGAAAATGAAGGCGAATCACCCTTTGCCATTTGGGGGTATTAAGGCTGGGCTTAAATTGATCTCTATTTCATTATTGAACCCATCTGGAAATTCCGGGCAGGTTCGGACGGTCGTTCCGATTTAGTTCGGGCATGCATTCCAATACAGTTCGGGCACCTATTCCAATTTAGTTCGGACGCCAGACAGGATGATTTCACATAGCGATCACATTACGCCCTAGACAATGAGACCCCTCGGGTCTCAAGTACACCGAACAACTCCGTACTGTAGACATTTCGCCACAGTAATAATAGCCGTTTCTAACCCTCGCACCAAGACTGCAATTCAATATGTGGTGTGCATGTCGTTATTAACACATCAGCGCATCGAGGCAGCTAGCTCGACCTCCACTCCTAATCATCGCCGCCGCGATATGGCTCACTATACAAGAAGTCTAGCCTGGCGCTCTTATCCTGACAATCTTGGCTGCGAATAAGCGTCATTCTGCTGCGCAGTTGCAGAATGATGCATGAACAACTCTGAACTCTCGCAAAAAATTCGACTAGTAAGGCTATCAAGGACCATAACATACAGAACTTTGTTCATAATAAACATTGACGAAACCTTTCCTGGAGTTGCAACTGATAGCTTAGAAGTGGTATGCTTGACTGTATTTTTGCTATTGCAACGAATACAACTGTCTACCGCTGACACTGACAGTGGGAGGGGTGTTGAGGTGGCGCTTGACAGCATAGAATCCTTTTGCAGGAGATTTTGTGCAATGGATAGCAATACCGTATTTTACGTCCTGCCTTCGATATGTTATACTGCACTTCATTCTCCGCTAACTTCCATCATAGACGCGCCCATTTGTGGGGGGCAACATGAATGGAGATAATGCTGCCCCGAAAGGAGATAGCGTTAATCCCTCAGTCTGCAACTTCGGCGAACATCTGACCCTTGACGGTTATTGCGGGGACTTTCATAAATTGAACGATAAAGACCTTGTTTATCAATGTCTCGATGAATTGCCCACATGCCTGAAGATGACAAAACTATGTTCCCCACACGTTTACCAGGCCCCTGACAACCAAATGAAAGATCCGGGGGGATGGAGCGGCTTTGTCATAGTTGCAGAAAGTCATATCAGCATTCATACTTTTCCAGCCCGGAAGTTTGTCAGCATTGATGTCTATACATGCGCAAGTGACTTGGACATCGAGTTTGTTTCTGGTTACTTCAAATCGAAATTTAGCCTGCAAGACATTGAAACAAATTTTATCAAGCGAGGCACAAGATATCCAGTATGTAATCTCGTTTAAGTTGTCTTCCCTCCTTTCTACAAGCTTGGTTCAGTGTTACAAAGCATATAGGGGATATCGCGGGTGAGTTCCAAGGCAAAAGCATTCAAAAACCTTTTTGACAATAAGCATGGCAGGACTACGATAGTAAGGGTCAGCGATCTTCTTGAAGCGGGATATGACGTAGACAAACTATCTGATGAATTCGTCAGAATTAACAAAGAAGTGTGGAGCGGTATTACACAGCCGCAGTATCTTTGGACAAAAGAACAAATCCGTAGCCACTTTATGATATGTCCTCAAATTCAATACTGTGCATTCGAATGTGGACATATTGTAGCTACTCTTTCCAATATGTTTACCACTGAAGCCGAATTGAGGAAATACAGGACCTGGTTCGAAAAAACAGGCAATGGTTATCTCACGACTCATATCCCTAGAGGAAATGTAGGCTTCGGGGTAGATCTTTCCGTAACAAAAGACTCGCCTAAAAAAGTATCTGATAAGCTCGTCCTCTCCACCGTGTTAATAGCAATCTTAGGTGGAGGGTTAAAATCTGGATACATTGGATCTAGAATTCCAAGCTTTCACAAGTACAAGGATATGAAGGTTGAAGACTATGTTTACGGCAAGCGAAAGAATGGCAAGCCCCTAGATCCCGAGCTTCATTTCTATATGAAGAACGGTTTCGAGATAGTAGAGATTATTCCGGAGTACATGGAGGATCCTGATAGTCTCAACTACGGCGTATTGATCAAATGGGATAATCCTTTGTACAAAATTACCTTGGTGTTTCCATTTCTGAAACCTGTCATTCGCTGGATCGGGAAAACGCTCTTCCTCCGACTGCCGAAAAACATTGAATGAAACTCAGCGAAGTAATTAGCTTATCGATAAATTTCACGACACTTATTACGATGGCTATAGTCATTGTGATTGTGGCGCGAGTCGTTCAGAAGAGAAAAGAAATGACGCAAGCAATAGGAGTTTCCGGCACGACGTATCTAATGATTGTCGGGATTGTGGAGGTGTTCTACACCGCCGGCCTTATCATGATACTGTCCGCCATGGGAATTAACGTGCTACAACATCTTCAGCACTTAGAATTTGGCAGGTTTTTTAAAGCCATCGATTCTGTGGATGTTTCAGGGATGAAGTTTGTAGGCACGCTGGGCTGGGCGGGATTTGCATTGAACTGCGCCGTAACATTTATTGCGCCGGGATATCTCCTAATCCGTGGCGGGAAAAAACTTCCCAAATTTATTTATTTTTCTGCTTGGACGGAGATAGGTCTGGAAATGATTGTCATTACACTCATTTTCATCTCCTTGTCGGTAGGCTGAATGAATATTTTTTAGGGCCCTAAAAGCTTGTTCAATCATCATAGTTGCTTGTCCGCCGCGACGTTATTACCAAAATTACCGCTACCGTGTGATCTCCGAAGCAACAATTCACTTAATGGACATGAGACTGATCCCATGAGGATTTCTGTTTGAACTCTGTAGCATATTCGAACAGCTATTTCCGCTGACTTCTTTTGTGAGCAGGTAAGTGTGCATCCCGATATTTCTTGATGAATGACTTTCTGCACGTATCCCTTAGCCGTGTGATTCCCGCTGCCCGTTTAATTCCAAGAGTAACATTGTCATGTTGCAAGAAAACTACAGTGTTAGTTTCAGGAAGAAGTTGATTTCAAACTATCTTGGTGTCACTGCTCCCTGCCCGAACCCGTTCGGAATACTGCCCGAACTGCATTGGAATGGGTGCCCGAAGTGATCGGAATATCCACCCATCCCCATTCTTTTGTTTGGTTAATACCATTAACTGAACAAGCATTAATTTGAATGAATCCAAAAGGTCCATACCTAAGAACTTTCAGTATGTATGTATTGCGATCTATCATCTTCCCTCCTATATTCCGATGCCAGTTGCTTTTAAGAATTTCTTAAGCGCATCGGCAGCCTCTCCAAGCACTGTCTCTGCGGTATCACCTTTTTGTATTCGTATTGACAATACATATTCCTTATCCGTCTCATAAAACATTTCAGGTTTCTTTCCTTCGAGTGGCCTCTTGTCACCTTTTTCCTTGGAAAAGTAATTGAACAGGTATTCCCTGTTAAATGCCATTGCCCCGTTTTTGATCTGACCTTTTGTTGATTTTGAGAGACTTTTTTCAATCCTTCTCGATATGCGGTTCCATTCATGCTTATTCGTTTTTTGTAATCTTAATAAAGCTGGTGCGATCTCGGCGAAGGACAGGGCTGTGCTGAAAGTCACATGAGCCATATCTGCCGCAAACCACTCCTTGAAATCTTCACACAAATTAATGGATTCATGGATCTTACGGTATTTGCTTATGGTGCTCCTGTCTTTAACTACATGCTTTGCCACTTCTTCAACGGTTGCATAGAACTGAAAATGTGACATTATTATTTCCAGGTCTTCAAGAAACTTAAGATCCAAACGGTGTCTGTTTTCGGCGTCGACTAAAGTAATCGCTTCCTTGTCGGTTACTTTCCTTATAATCGAAGCAACAGTGGGTAATTCCAACTCCTTATGTACACGCCACCGACATTCACCACCGATGATTTCAAATGCGATTTCACCGTCCGCGTCCACCCTGAAAACTGTAATTGGCTGGAGCAATCCCTTTTCGCTGATTGAGTCTTTTAGCTCAGCCATCTTCTTAGGATCGAAGATCTTCCGGGGTTGAAACCGACTGGGCCTGATCTTCCCGACGGGGATCTGGACTATTTGCTCGCCGCCGGATGCACTTATTAATGCCTTTGCTTCTACTAGCAACTCCTCAATATTCGTTCCTGAATCGTCTTTCTGCTCTGTCACTTTAGCCTCCTGTATTGAATGATTCCTTCACATATATATTACGTTTGGACACTAGGTCCGCTGAAAAAAATGGACATAGGAGGTTCGGTAAAAAGGCGGGATTGAGTGTTTTTGTGGAAAGATTACCGGGCAGTGTACACAGATTTAATAGTGCAAATGATGCAGGGGTCTGTTTATCGTGCCCTCTTTTTTCCTTAAGGGAAAGCTCGATAAAGAAGGCTTTTTGTATGAGCGATTATCGCGTCTGCGTATCAAAGAGGTGTTTTGTGAACTAGTCCACCATATGCACTATCGCTTCAGCCTGAACAATAGTCTTGTAGTAGTACTGTTATCAGGCCCCTCAGTTTCCTCAATAGAGGAGTTGGCCATAAGTAGAAACTTCCCAGATCTTAAGGCGCTGCAGACAAGTGGTAAACGATTCTTAAACCCGAGTGCGTTATGCACGTCGCCTGCCCTGACAGATACAGTATCATGGCTTTCTTTTTGCGCTGGAATGACGTATTTGTCAAGTACATATTTTCTAACCCTATCGGCGAACATCCCGTGATACTCCTCTCCTGGAGCTGCGACTACAATATTAGGTCCACTATCTTTCGAGTATCGTTTTTTCGAGTTGGGCGCGTTCATTTTAGGGGCATCCTTTTTTTTGCTCTTAATCCCATATCCAACGATCGCGTTGTCCATAATTTTTGTAAAGGAGGTTTTCATTGCATGCTCGTCGTTAACGTCATCAAGAATATTAGTGATCTCTTTTTCGCAAGATTTGGCGATCATATGATAGTTCCGGAATATCTCCCTAAAAGTTTCTTCTTCATTTATAAGATTCTTATGTCCGTAAAAAAAGTTCAGAGTGTACTCTCGATCTATCGGTGGCAGAAGATCGGGTAGGATGTGGTGAACTGTTTTAGATCCAGCGACAATTTGTGTCCCTGAAGCACTTACTTTAAGATCCTTGATGATTGCCCAAAGCTTTGTCGCAATTTCATCGACTTTGTCCGCTGAGATGGTCCATAGCTTTAGCTTAGACAACTCGCATAAATCTCTGGACCTGGTCATGAGGCTTGACTGTAATAAGTTAAAATCACTGAGCTTTGCTTTGCCTCTTCCCATCCTATGCATACCCCATGAACTAAGAGTTGCATAGAGAAGTTCAAGATAATATATATCCTGAATCGCTGCATCCGGTAATCCTTTTTCTTGTAATCTTTGGATGCATTTGTTATGGAAATAGACAGAAGGGCCGGAAAATGTGCCCGATTTCTTGAAAGTGTTCCAATACGCGCTAAAGTCCCCACATAGGGCCTCCACTTTGGAACGCCGTGTTGCTAGATTCCCTCTTGACATGATTACCTCCCGTATTCTGTCATAGCTGTTATCAGAATATCCTCGTTATTCTACTTTTCTGCCTAATCGGCACTCCAGTGTCGACAAAATGCAACTTCTTGTAAAATAATATATTGAATGAGGTACGGGTGATAAATGGATGCGCATGTTGGATCATAATTCAATGCTGATCAACACCATTTCTGCAATTAACCGGATTCATTTTACGATTATGTTCGTAAAATATCTTCTGAATAGTATGAACCGAAAAACGTGAAACTGTCACGCTCGTTCTTGAACTTTTTCAAAGCATCACCACGGAGGGGCATACGGGCGTCAATACGGTATGGTATAAGGGGCATAAAACGCTATTTTGAGAGTTAGCTCGTAACTGCATGTTTGTATTGCACAATTTACCCCTTATTTATTCCGGACTATATACCCCAATAAATACTTTTTCCACGCTATCCCATTTCTACACACTTTTCCGGCCGACCTGATTCTCCTCAAAAAATAGGTATCTTATTGTATTTATTTCCGTTTAAGGTTTTAGGGGGTACCTTTGCTTACCCCTTTACCTGATTTGACTTGTCATTGATATTACTTATTTTTTTATCTTAACAAAATTGTTTACCGTGCCAAAAATAGATATTTTATAACATTTTACTTTAAGCATGGCATGACCTCGCTGAAATATACGTCGGTCAGTTCCCATACCTTTGATAACTTGTTGCATTTCCCGCGTGGGAATTGCATCACCATTTACCGTGAAGGTCACTCCTCTTCTGATCTTATTTCTTTCTCTTTCCTTTTTTCATTGAAAGCAAAAGCAGGCCAAATTATAAATATAATTATAACCGCGGCTATCAATAGACAATATAGAGTCCGTGCAATAGCATGCCAATCTTGCTGCAACAACTCCAAGGCAATACGGTAGTTCTGATTCCCCGAAAAGACTAAATAGCTGACCGCCAACAAGACGATGATCATTGCGTAAAGTCGAGTTCGTTGATAATATTCATCTCCTTCCGATTCACCTGCTGACGTATTACATCATTCACAATTTCCTTCATAAGGTCGATATGTATTGCTATTTGAAGTCGTAGAAGTTTGTCGGTATCCCTGCGTCTTTCTTTGTCATCATACCCTCTATAGCCCGGGATAAAGGATCCAATCTTCTCAAAAATGTTTGTGGCTTCATATTTGGACATATACATAACCTCGTGTTTGTCATTTGATTTTTATAATTCTGGCGATTTGGCGGTCGAAGACCGTAATCGCCATGCTTTACGGCTACGGGGTATAGTGCATAACAAAAATTAGGGCCAGAACTGCGACTATTAAAGCTGAAATGATGTTCCATGAGTAGTTTATGCCAGACTTGGCTACGGTTTCCGTCAGAATATCGTCGATCAATAATGGATACGGTTCGGCTCTCAACCCGTACGCTCTTGCAACATTTCGCATGTTTGCGTCCGTTGTCAGCATGATTACTTGGGTTTCTGATTCCTCGTTTATTTTGACGGCAGTACCGACTATTTTATTGTCTGCATAACTACTTAGACCGTCGATTGTCTGATAACGGTTACATATCCGGACTACTGATCCCACTGAAGTTTTCGCACCGGACGCGATATTCTGTCTGCTCCCCAGATTATCGAGCGTCCGAGATGCTTTCCTTGCTGATGATGCTGTAGCTGCAACTGCATTGTTCTTTAATCCGTCGAGCTCTCTAATGACGGCCGTTGGTACGATGATCGTGTTTTGTCCCAATTTGTAAAAAATGTCAGGCTCACGGATAAGGATGCTTGTGTCAACAACAAACGTTTTTTGTTTCTGTGTCATACCTTGATCCTCCTTTAGTTCCTCAGATTATCGATTGAGATATTACTGACCTTATTAATAAAATCGTGCACCTTGAATATCAAGTTTAAACGCCAGTAATTGTCATATTTATCCATATAAAAGAAATGTTGTCGTTCGGATGTGGATGCGCGTCAAAAAAAAGAAAGTCAGAAATCCTGTAAGCCTTCATGTGATCGAAAGTAAAATACTTATTCGTATAGATCTTTAATCGACAGGAGCAGGCACTGACCGACGCAGGTGGGATAAATTATGACGGAAGAGCTGAAATCATGAGCATGTCAAAGACGTTTGAAGCCTCTTAATTATTGCGGTAATCCAAGATAATAAATAATATCTTGCTCTAAATTCGAGGAGGACATATGGCAAAAGCAAAACCGATAACGATACAGAGAGACAAGGAGCTGTATTATTATTACAAAGTTGCAGGTGTCGATGGGTCACATGACAGAATCGAAGGGCCAGTTTTTAACCTAAAAATGGTGTGCGAAGAGCGTGATGAATATTTCTGTGTTCACACGCATCTCTCTATCAGGGGAATGATTACATTTAGGCTGCATTCCTAATCGATATTATAGTCAACAAAGAAAACCGTGGTGTTGCCATGGATTTGAAAGTGATCGACAATATCAAATAACTCCTCAGTATGGCCGTGTAAATTGGAAACAATGTACATCCCTGAACTAGATCCCGTTTTTTTCTCGGCGGATGCGCTCGTGCAGCCACATTTTAATCAGATCATCCCTGTCGACGCCAATCTCCCCTCGGAGCGTATCGATATCGCGCATCATGGACTGCGGCAGGTCTAGTATGATGCTGAATGTTTGAGCGTCAACACCCGCAGCCTGACTTTCAATCTCTGCTAGAGCATTCGCCTTCTTTTTTGCCGATTTCTTCGAATTTTTGGAGGCTGGCGGCGTTACATTTGAAAGGTGGATCCCTCGCCCCGGGAATTTCCGCACGAATGTGGTACTGTGAGCGCTGATATTGTCCTTCATAAAAAGAGGAATGTTTAACCGTCTGGTCTCTGTGATAATACGGTCTATCCAGTTTTTTTGAGGTATGACCGGATTTTTACCAGTTTGGGCTCCGAGAATAATCCACTGAACCCCAGATAGGTTGAAAGAGATCTCTCCTAGAAGTGGTTCAATACTCAGATAGCGCACCGGAGCCGGCACTTTCTTAAGGATCTCAGCGCGCAGAGCATCTTGATCCGAGTTGACAGTAGTCCCTACCCATGAATTATCGGGGAACTCATACTCCAAGTATCTGTTGGGATTCTTTGTTAAAAATTGGAACGTATGATGAGGACACCTCCTGACGACGTCGAGGACCTGCTCGATCCATTCAGCCGGCACCCATTCGCCGAACAGATCTCCGACATCAACTACAAATACTTTGCTGGGTGTTGTGATTTTGAAAGGCTCGTTAAGGCGGTGCGGGTAAAAGGTAGGGTCGTAACCATAGGGATAGATCTCTCCCTTTTGTGCAATATGATTTTCCCCCGTCTCTCGTGATTTCCAGTTTCTATCAGGCTTTATTTTGCCAAACTCATCAATATATTGAGCGCCGAAACGGTTTAAAGGCGATTGAGCCTTTATTGTGTTATAGCAATACTCATATCTACACTTGTGTTTACAGCCAGAGACAGGGTTCCACGTGAAATCTGTCCATTCAATTACGGTTTTGTTCATTGCGGCCTTCCCGGGAATTAAATAGGGGCTTTAAAAAAGCATAATTAAGGTATCGGCGGAGAGGGAGAATACTTTAATTGGCACCACTCTGCGCACAGTTGGCAGAAATTGATAAATTGACAAGCAGCAGGGTGATTGCGACGCAAATTAAATCAAAGACAACCTCATCTAATACGCCACCCATAGCAGGAATTTACCCGCCAGAAGATGTTGATCGGCGCGCCATCATTTGACCCATTCGGTGGCCAGAATAGGCATCCAACTTTTACCCGCCTAAGGGCATCTTAATATATTGTTATTATCGTCATGGGGCGGGTCAAAATTGGACGTTGATGATGGATAAAACTCGACGCCGATTAACAACATAGACTCGCATTCACACCGTGGGCTAGCTAGCTTTCCATTTTCCTCCATGGTCATCAATTTAGTAACATCCTATAATGTCTGTTCATCGCGTCACTGCCCTTGATTATCTTGTATTCCATCCCACTGGCGGTCGCTAACTGTCTTGCAAACTCCTTCTTTGCTCTTACAATAGGGTCATCAATCATGTTGTCTCCCTTGACCTCAACTATCACGTAGGTTCCATCATGATTCTGCAAGAGGAAGTCAGGGTAATAGCTCCTTACCGTGTGAGACTCTGGGTCAATGTACTGGATATAGAAATCAGACTGGCCGTGCGTCAACATACCGGTAAAGTAAACCTTCGTTATCTTCCCCTCCATAAGCAAATCCCAAAAGAGGGTTTTTTCAGGACTAGAGTCAAAGCAGTAAGTATCAAGGTGAAAGCTCTTCTCCTTGTACTTCTGTACAGCAGCGTCCGTCACCCTCATTATCAAGTCAGGTTTCCCTGATGACTCGTAATATCCCTTATCAGGAGGCGGCTCCTTGATAAGCTCGACCTCGTGCTCTATCACCTCATCAACCGGATTAAGGTTGTACAGCTCGTTGAAAAGTCTGGGGATGATGATGTCATAGAGCAGCTCGTTAAAGTCGTTCACTGGCCCGACTAGGCCACCTGTCTTCTCGCTTGTGCGGTTCAGTATATCATCAATTTCTAGTGGACTCCTATTCAGATACCTAGCGATCTCCGCAACCAAGGAGAGTTCACTAAAAGCAACCTTCTCTCTCAACTCGGTGAGGTCTTCCGTCTTGCTGGGCGCGGTGCTGGCCTTACCAGGGGTCAACCCTTCTTGAATGGTATGCATAAGAAAGTACTTCTCAGTCAGGTCATGCCATTGCTGCTTATCCTCCCGCTCAGGCAGCAAGGTGATTCCGTCCTGTAAATCCTTCTCGGTGAGGCTGTAAGACTTCTTTATCCTCTTCAGTGTTATCTTCTCCTGCTTCAGCACTCTAACCTGCACCGGCTCCTTACCCGTCCCATTGCCCTCAAGCTCACTAGCACTGATACGGAAATTCTGTTCCAGCTCATCATTCAGGATTCCCAAGTTTTCATGGGTCAAGTAGACCTGCCCCGTATGCTGTGCCTCTCCCACGGAGCGGAGGCAACGCATGGTAGCCTGCAGCACGAAAACCTTAGACTTTGGTTCCCGGAACAGCGCAACTCCAAACAGCGAACGGCAGTTCCACCCCTCGCGCCCCTTGTTGACCAGTAGGACAAACTGCTTATCCGAGCCGATACTGTCCAGACGGTTAAACTCCCTAATATCATCATTGGTGGTCAGCTTGTTGTCACCAACATTGACCAGTATTCTTGATGCCGGTATCCCATGTTTCGAGAGTGCCGTTTCAACAGCTGGCCTCAACTCAGTGGTTATCTCGTCTATGGTCGCCCCAAAAAATGCCAGTTTGGGGGTCATACCCTCCGGCCTCAGCCCCTCGGTCACTTTCAGGAAGTCATCAACTGCAACCTGTACAAACTCTCCCGACTTGGTGTTTGAATAACCATGCAGCTTGACCCTTTTCAGATACCCCTTGTTGATCGCCTCCTGTAGTCCGTATGCGTACACTACTTCAGGCAAAACCTCTTTTCCTACATAGGGGGTACCGGTGTAGTTGAAGCACGCGACAACATGAGTCCCCGCTCGTTCCAGGCTCGACGCCAGCATGTCAATGGTGGTTCTCAGGCTGGTGTCCGTCTGAGCACCTATACCCATATCCCTGGCTAAGGTCTTACCAAAGGCATGATGAGCTTCATCAACATAGATGCCCAGCTGCTCAAGGCGCGTCAATTTCTCAAACCGCTGGTTGGTGGTCAGTTCGTTTTCATCTTCTGGCTGATCGAAGTCGTAGAGATCGGCAGTCTGGTCATAGATAGAGCCTGCCTGATATGTTGGCTTACCCGAACCAAACAGCTTATCAGTGGGGGTTTTGTCCTTGTGCTGCTTCTTGAGGATGATCTTTTGGGTATTTGACACGATGACATTAAAACGTGAGCGGTCGAGCACGGAAAGGGAGGTGCCGGCATCTTCGAGGTAATGGAACTGAATATGTGCTGTCAGAAAGTTAATATATTCAGGGGGTACTACCTTCCCCATATCAAAAGATTGGATCTCTTTCAAGGAGTAGAGAACCGTCTTGTCGGGGGCAAAGACTAAGGCATTATGGCAGTAAAGATTATCCTTCGGCCACTTGTTGGCAAGGATGAACTCATAGAAGATACACGTTGCCATCAAGATGGTCTTACCAGTCCCCATCGTCAGTGCAAAGATGTAGTTGGGGTATATCCTGGCGTTCTTCCTCATGTGGGTAAAGACTGCCTTGTACTGGTCTTCGGTTATCTTGTCAAACAAGCCTCCTTGGACGGTATCCCCAACAATCCCCCCCTCCGTCCTCTCTGCGAAACGGTTCTTTTTCTCGTGCCAGTCCGTGAAAATATCCTGTACCGGAACATTACCAAGAAACTCCTTCAAGAAGATGTATATCTCCAACGCCTCATACTGTGGCTGTCTCAAGAATGCCTTTGGGCTGCGCTCCGGGTCGTTGAAGTCAAGGAACTTCTTGGAGAGTTCGCGGTAATACTTGCGTATCTCACCTTTCTTGCTCCTGTGGAACTGGGAGAGGTAGTGAAAAAACGCAAACTCCAGGCTGGCATCAACAGTCTTTGTCTTAGCCATTGGCAAGCTCTAGTTCCAGAGACTCCGACAAGAGATCAGTGATCTTCACTCGAATAGTCCCTGCATCTGTTGGCACCTGATAGCTGCCGATTACCATATCATTCTTACCAGGTATATCCACAACGGCCGGCTGCAGGATAGCTCCGTCATAGTTCCAATCAACCATGACACTCTCTACAAGCTCTTTCCAGTCGGTAACTGACTCCTTCCGCATACTGAGTTTTTGCAGCAGGTTCATGGGATAGAACTTCTCAATAATCAGGGTTCCCCCCCTTATTACTACCTTAGCCTCCGAATCCCGCTTAAACTCAAGGCTTGACTTATCCCGCAGGATGTCCACTATCTCTACATCCAACGTAAACGGTACTTCCTTTTGCAGATGGGCTTTCAAGTCAAGTTCATGCCCCATACAGACAAGGAGTATTTTTTCTACAGGCTGGTTCGGCTTCTCAAGTTTTCGCGCCTCAAATGCCTTGTAGTCGAAACCAGCGATCAACTCGGTTAGATCAGCAAGAGTAGCTATCCTGTTTACTGGCATGATTTTAACCATGCGCCCGTCCTTCTCACCATCATAGACGCTGTTCATCTCTAGCTTTTGAATCTCAAGTACATCTAGCAGTAAGTCTTTAGCCTCAACCGGGTTACGGAATACGTCATAGTTGTTAACGGTTTGGATATCAAAGCCAGTGAAGAAAGTCGGCACATTAAAAACTTGAGTCCAATCACTTTCTTCGACCTCGTCATCCTCTCCTGAATTTCCATTGTAAGTAGAAATCAATCCATTCTTGATTGTTGGTTGATACGTTTGAGCTTTATTGATTTCATCTACTAGTGTCAGTATCCGCTTGGTTGTTGTTTGAACTGCACCAAGGTTTATATCTGTTCCAATGAATTTCCTGCCAAGTTTAGTAGCAACACTCTGAGTCGTTCCTGACCCCATAAAACAATCGAAAACTAAATCTCCAGGTTTAGAAAAAGCAAGGATCACTCTTTCTATAACTGCTTCTGGCTTCTGTGTTGGATATCCTACTAGTTCTGTCTTATCAGCAGGTTGAAGCATGGGGAGTCGCCATATATCATCAATTGTCTTATGCGTTGAAGTTATATAGATTACCTTCCCATTCTCATCCTTTCCATTGACTAAAGATTGAGTAGCTTTATCCCAAACTCGTTTGATTTGTTGGATTGGTTTATCACGTTCCTCTCGTAATTTGTTGAAAGTAAAATTGTTTGACTTAGCATATACCAGTATCACATCGTGATTAGAGGCGAATCTGTTGATGTTACCCTGCATTTTATTATAGTAGTACCATACAATCTCATTCTGAAACGAGTTTGGCCCGAATACTTCATCGAGGATACACCTCAAGTAGTGGCTCTTGTGCCAATCACAGTGTAAGCAAAATACTCCATCATCAGCTAATAACTCACGTAATAATACAATTCTCTCATACATGAATTGTAAATATTCATCATTTGACCAAACATCTGTATACTGTTTTTCTTCAAACCCAGTGTAATCGGTATTGACTTCTACTCCACGAGTTTTTATTTTCTTCTTGTACTCAATTTTCGAATCAAAAGGAGGATCAATGTAGATTAAAGCCATCTTGCCTCTGAATTGTTTCAGCAAGTGACTCATTACCTGGAGATTATCACCCCAATAGATTGTGTTTCTCCAGCCATTAACCTCAACTCCATGTAATTCTTTAAGCTGGGCGGGGAAATACTGAGTAGAAATAAAAGGACGTTTTCCTCTCCAATTCAGCATGGGATAGCCCTTGATAGGTTCAAACTTGTATTCCTCAACATTGGTGTTGACGGTCTTGGTCTCTAGTCCTAGCTTCCGCTGACTCATGCATCCTCCCTAAACTTCCAATCTTTGTTATCACAATACGCCCTCATATCGCAGTCAGGACACATCTTATCAGGCCGTGATTTCATCCTGTAATCCTTCGATTCAATCTGTGAGACAATCATATCAAATGCAGCAATGGTCTTGCCTATGGTCTTGTCATCCTTCGTAAAGCTGACATAGGGGTTGCCACCGTCCTCCCCGGTATAGTACAGGTGCATCTTAGAAACCTTCTGTCCCGTTCGCTCCTCTACAAGGTGGGCGTAAACCTCAAGCTGCCTCTGATATCTCTTCAACCGCTCCTTGTCCCGATCAAGATCAAGTTTTTTCTCCGTCTTGAAGTCTATTATCTCTACGGTTTCCCCTTCACCCCTGATAAGGTCAACATTACCCTTGAGGATGTATGTATCTTTCACCAACGATATCCCCACCTCTGCTTCACGTAGACGGTCAAAATGTGCCTTCTCCCTTTCGTAGTACCTCAGAACATGGTTGAGGGCCGCTTTTTGGGTAGAGGGGGCAAGGTATACCCGCTCTTTCTTGGCAATGAGGTTGTAATTGACATTAAACCAGTCTGCTATCCGGTCGGGGTTGATTTTATGCTCTTCCCCTCTCAAAACGGTTTTGTGGATATCCTCAATGGTCTGGTGTACCAGAGTACCGAACAGCATCGGACTGACCCTGATAGGCATAAACTCAAGCTCTTTGAAGAACCGGTACTGCTCCGCGCAGTTCTCAAAAACTGTGATATGGGAGGTAAAAGAGTATTCCCTTTTCAGGTTGATCTCCTTGACCAGCTCAAAGCTCATTTTCTCAGGCTGAAAGGCTGGGTCATGCCAGTGCGGGAGGGGGCGCAACAGTTCATCAAAATACTTCGAGGGTGTCCTCCCACGCCCCGTCCTCTCCTGATATGCCAACACTAAGAGGTTCTGCGCTCTCGAAAAAGCAGTATAGAACAGCCTCCTGAAGTCATAGTACTTGGTCTGGTCCAGTGGCTCAAAGGGGGGTTTGGATAGGTAGTTGTGCTCCAGTATTTCATCAAGTTCTGTGTACTGTTTCCGTGGAGTGGCCCCCAAGCTTCCCACAGCGACAACTGGGAACTCTAACCCCTTGCTCTGATGAACCGTCAGGAAGGAGACACAGCCGCTCGACGCATACTCGCTGTCATCCTCATACTCATCAATACCCCCTTCCTTCAGGAACCGGAAAAAACTGTTAAACAAGTCTTTAATGTTCTTTTCTAGATATGTAGGGTTCAAAACGGTGACGTGGTGCAAGTACTCGAACTTCGACAACAAGGTAGAGAACATTGCAAGGTTGCGACCAGCCCGTCCCTTATCAATCCCTCCTATTGCCTCTTCCGACACGTACTGGCTGAATAAGGGGAACTGCAAGAGATCATAGAACAACCCTGAGAAAGAATAGTCTGCATTCTGTACCAAGTTAAGGTGTTGCTTCGCCTTCGTTCGTCCCCACTTCAACAGACGTTCATTCTCAGGTTTCCTCAGTTCTTCGGCAAACGATCTGAAACAGGAGTTGTCGTAATAGTCCCATACTTCCAGCTTGGCATCATCTGCCCACTTCCTGACATCAGGGAACTGTGGAAACAGGAAGATCAATGCCCCTATCATCAACCTGATTTCCTCACGGTCAAAGAACATGTTGGAGCGGGGAGAGTAAACAGGGATATCATGCTCTTCCAGATACTCCGCCAAGGCAACTACTGCATCGTTCTTCACTGACCTGAACAGGAAAGCAACTTGATTCCAGTCTGTCAGCTTTCCTGAATCTCTCAGGCTATGCAGAAAAGAAAGGGTCTCCTCATGCCAGTTCCCCCCTTCAGGTCCGGCAACCTTGATTACACTTGGAACAGCAGGGAAGTCTCCCGCCCTCGGTTCTATGGTCTTCTCAAACCTGAATGACTTCCCCCCCTGTGTCCATACCTGTTCCTGCATCCAGCCATTGTAAAACTTGATGATGTCAGGGTGTGAACGGTAGTTGGTAGTAAGTGTCACCTGCTTGCAATGACCTTCTGCAAAGAGGCTGGGGAACTCCAGAATATTCCTGATCGTCGCCCCCCTGAACCTGTACAAGCCTTGGTCATCATCTCCCACAACGGCCAGATTTCGACTGTCGTTCATCAGCAGGGTTAATATCCGCTCCTGAATGGTGTTGGTGTCTTGGTACTCATCCACCATCATGTAAGTAATCTTCGCCCGCAGCTCTTCCAGAATCTGGGGGTGATCTTGAAACAGTCTTAACGCCTCGTACTGGATACCGGAGAAGTCAAGAGCGTTGGACTCATGAAGCTGGTGCTGATATAGCTCAAAACATGCAGCTAGTGTCCTAACTTGTGCCTCTGGTGCCTTGGAGAGAGCATCAACGTCTAAGGCTTCCTCGGCAACCTTGTTGACCCACTTCATCAAAGACTCTGACTGCATCCAGGGTGAACGGATATTCCCCAGCACCATGTCACAATCTGGAATCTTCCGATATTCAAACAGATGCTGATACAGGAAATATTGCTGGTCAAACTGGTCAAGAAGGGTAAAATTTCTTCTCAGGCGGGTGAACTCCCGGTGCTCATCAACGAGTCTCAGGCAGATGGAGTGAAACGTCCCTAGATACATCTCATTGAGGTTAAACTTGATGTCAAGCTCGTTGAGCCGGTTTGATATTCTGGTGGTCAGCTCCCGCGCCGCCTTGTCGGTGAAGGTGACAACAAACAGGCTCTCCGGGGTAATATTTTTAGCAGTTATCAGGTAAACGATTCTTTCAACAAGGGTGTGGGTCTTGCCTGACCCTGGGCCTGCTATTATCAAAACCGGGCCGTCAGTGGCATTGATGGCGGAACGCTGCTGCTCATTCGCAATGGTAGTAAAGGTCTTAGCCGTCAAAAGTGGGTCCATAGTGTCTCCGTCCCTGTGTGTCTCATGGAGGCTCCGCTCAGAATCAGCTTCTTTAACTCCTTGGCCGATTCCTCACCATAAGTTTGTCCAGGCTTCATCAGACGGCCTCGCTTGCGATATTTCGGCGTCTCGGGTGCATCGATACCGCATAGCCGACACCTGACACTCCTCCCTCGATGGGACTTATTACGACCGTATCTCCTTCCGTTACCTTCATTACATTGCTGGTGAGAGTCGTTTCTGCGGCGAAGGTGGGGAGGGCGAAAAGCAGAAGAAGGAGAGGGACGAGGATAAGGTAATTAGCTTGTTTTAAGTGCATGGGGAATTATAGCAGACCTCAGGGATGATCGCTATCCTAATAATTCCTTTATTCGCCCGGTCTTATTGATTATATCGATAAAGACCTTATTTCGGGCTTCCGCATCTGAAATTAAAGTCTTCACTCCAAACACATAAATAAAGGCCTTTATTGTATCGTAATACCGATAATATATAGATCTGCCTGTAGAAAATAATGGCGTGAACTCATTAATCCTTAATCGTTCTTCAAACTTGTCGTCAACGTCTGTAACCAAATAGGCCCAAATTTCTTTAATACTCTCCTTTGACTGAAATGCTCGAATATAATCTAATAATTGTTGTATACCGGCAATTTTATCTCTATCAGATTTCCCGTCGTCTTTGAAAGGCTTTAATTCTACAAGAACGGACTTTAGTGCATTCTTGTCTTCGGGATTGTGGGAATAAAAAAGAGCTAGATCTGGCCGATCACTCTCATTATCAACACCCTCTTCTAAATTCATTTTCATTAACAGCTCATTAATTCTTTTTTCGCTTGCAGCATAACTATAATTAGTGAACCTGTCATCAAGTAGCCAAAGATTATTATTTCCTACACAGAAGTAATCATCATCAGTGTATCTTTCCATGAATAAATTGTGGATTAATTTTTCCGAACTTTCATTATCGTCTATCATTGTTTTAAGCCGGTCAATAACGATGACACGATCCTTAATATATGCGACCAACTCTGTTTGAGTTATCTTAATGGCATCCTGCAAATCCTGATCGGTATACTCAGACTTGTTGGCGTGAGAAAGAAGCTTTTCCTTAGCCTCATCAAATCTTCGCTTTGCTTTCTTTATAATTTGCCCTTTATCAACAAAACCAGCAATATCTATATCATCTGCATCTATATAATCGGCTAAATATGGCCTTTCATCTACGATCTGAGCAATCTTATCTTTATTAATACCGACTGCACCTGGAATGCAGCCAATAACAATAGTTGATATGATCTTCTTCAATTCAGAATTAATCATTTCCCATGAAAGAGTGCTAAAGGCATCGGTTTTATGCGGAAATATTTCAAACTCATTTCTTTGATTATTTATGTGACTATCAAGATAATCTGATTCCAGTAAAAAATAGCCTGCCAGTTTATTTGGCAAGGATATTTTTAAATCCACATCGGAAAATTCAGAAACCGTTCTTTTATTAGCACAGTGGTATGCCTTAAGCGCCCCCTTGAGGTCAGCAGAAATCTTGTAGGAAAGAGTGAAACTATTTACTCTGCTATCCGTGCCCTTAATTTCGAAGGCCTTGCTTCCAAAATCAGGGACATCATCAGCCGATATACTGACCTGTTCCTCGGTTCCATTATCTATAAAAGACACATCAATATTGACCTTCTTTTTCTTATAAAAATATAAGGTCGGAATCAAATGTGCCAGTACTCTTTCCCTTATCTCTGAAAGATTGATAGTAAGCCGCCTGTCAATATTATTATCCTTATTTAAGTAATGTGAGGTGACGCCAGAAAGGGATAATATAGTTTTATTTACTACTAAATCGGCGCTTTCTTCTTTCAAATTATCGCTTTCAAAATCATATGTAAATGGAAACGATCTTTTTTGGTTAATAGCTGCAATCCAGCTTGTATAAGAGACACGTTCAAAGAGCTTTAAAAAAACAAACCGCCCAACACCCTTACAACCCAATGACACCTTATGGGCGGTTCGATATTGTCCAAATGATTTATAGTTCGAATCTGTAAACCCATCTCCATTGTCCTCAACGTCAATCGCAATAACTTTTCGAGGAGCTATTTCTCCCTCTTCTGTTTTCAATACTGCCTGATCTGTAGATAACCTGCAAATAATCTTATTAGCGTTTGCATGAATAGCATTTGTAACCGCCTCACAAATAACATCCATTTGTGTTGCCCTACTACTTACGTCTTCCTCCACAACTCGCCTAATATTCGTAAGCATTTGGCTCATTGGTTTCTCCTTTTACTCCACATACGATCAAAATACCCCAGTGGCGCAGGCACATGGGAAATTATAGCAGAAAATAAGGTGTTCGAATCTCTCGGCAACGTCTGTCGGTCGGTCTCTCAAGACTGATGAGTTATGAAAATCTTAAGAGCTTATCGAAAGGCGTTTGCGTGACATCGATAGTCACGTGACCTTCCCGGTCATCAGAATAATATGCGACGATACTGCCATCGGGCATCTTATCTATGATGATCATAAGCCCCTTACACCGATACCGGAACATATATGCATTATGAGAATGTTCCAATATTAACTTGAGTTGGTCAAGCAGCGACAACCGACAATCAGCGCCCTTTTTCAATCTCTTCCCGTAAGCCATATGAAATTATACCGTTTCAGATCGGAGTTATCACTTCGGCCGAATCGTACTCAGGCTTATTCATGATCGGCGAGACTCGATAGAACTCCATCTCATCGGAAGAATAGGGCGTTAGGAGAGGCAAGAGCTTTTCCTTCTCAGTGGTTTTAGGGTCCAGCCAGAGGTCTTCCTTGTCTTTAGGGATGATTGCAGGCATCCTGTCATGTATCGGCCTCAGAAGCTCGTTAGCTTCAGTGGTGATGATTGTGCAGGTGCAGATATTCTCTCCCTCAGGAGATCGCCAGATCGAATAAAGGCCCGCGAATCCAACGGGCGTGTGAGATTTAAGGCGGATATAGACAGGTTGTTTGACTTTACCCTCTTTCACCCACTCATAGAACCCGTCCGCTACCACCAAGCACCGCTGATTCCGGAATGCGTCCTTGAAGGCGGGTTTTTCCGTTAAAGTCTCTGCCCTGGCATTGATCATCTTGAACCCCATTTTCGGGTCTTTGGCCCATGAGGGAAGGAACCCCCAGCGGCATTGAATCAGTTCCCGCTGTCCAGAGTCCTTAACGACGATGATATTTTGAGAAGGTGCGATATTGTAATGTTGCTGGTATTCCACAGAGAAATGGTCGATCTTGAATACTTTCAGGATGACAGAGATATCTGAGTGGCAATCGAACCTTCCGCACATAAGGATATGATAACGGAAATAATATCCGTCCAGTAACATATTGACTGCTACAAAATCGGCACCGTTCCTAACACCCGTCACTTCTTAAGGCGATTGCGTAACTCAAGAGTGATTTGGGCATCCCGGTCGCCGGCGTAATATCCGACGATACTACCGTCCTGTATCTTTTCAATAAAACGATTGGGATGCCTTGCGGGATCATACACTCCCGTGTCAGGACAATGATAAGGCTTGCGGCTTATAGTCATTGGCATTCATTACTTTGCCATGCAGCATTTTGTTCCAGAGAAAACGCTGTCTGTCTGGGGGAATGGTTGTCCATTCGATAAGTTTGATACCGGCGCTCTGATAATCACCTTTTGCCTTCATAGCAGAGTAGTTTTCGCCGACTGTTACGATATGCACTTGCTCGCAATCTAGAACGACTCGAACAAATTCCTCAGCATCGCATGCGCCAGTTTTCAAATGGCGATCCACAAGCTGAGTCAAAGTAGTCTGCATGCGCTTGAAATGTTCGAGACGGAGTGGGACATCATCTGCAGAGACTGCGCGTTTAGAGACCATGCCTGAGAATCGGCGAATATGCTTTCTCAGAGAACTAGAGGCGATATGAGTATACCAAGCTCTTGCATCAGACGGAGTAGTATTTGGGCGATTTGCAAGCCACATGACTTCTTCATATATCGACGCAAGGTTGGCTTCAATAGAGGCGTTCAGAGACTCCTTAGATGACCGGCTATTCCCCTTGAGCATGAGGGTATTTTACATCTCTGAGAGCAGAAAGGGAATGCCTGATAAGAAGATTAGCCGTCTGCTTGTCTTTTCATTTGAGGGCTTGCACCCAAACTGCACCCAGCGGCCTTATAAGTTATTGATTTATAAGATATTGACACCGGATTTTGAGTCCGGCGCGTCTGCCAGTTCCACCACACCGGCTACTGTAGGTTTCCTTCAGAATCAATGGCTTTAAGACGCCACTATAGTATCATAAAATATCACTAAGTGTCAAAA